>ERZ1066133.77-NODE-77-length-53252-cov-12.399459_pt1 | contig 53252 bp, 36 predicted proteins | sample MGYA00382780_ERZ1066133 | MGnify/ENA primary metagenome ERZ1066133 (study PRJEB33369, sample SAMEA5778363) | biofilm metagenome | biome: Industrial cooling water; feature: Water cooling tower basin; material: Biofilm | place: United Arab Emirates | collected... | reverse complement strand
GCGCCCCAGCCGCGGGTCGCTGCCCGCCGGCGGGCGCCCGCGGCCCGCCTGCGCGCTCGGCTGCCGGGCGCTCACCGCGCCCCCTGCAGCCGCTCCAGGTTCTTGAAGTGCAGCTTGGCCACCTCGCCCAGGCGCTCGCGCCCGTGCAGGCGCAGGAACTCGCGGGCCGCCTGGTCCACGGGAGCGCCGGCGCCCTTGCGCAGCCGGACGGCGAAACGCTCCGAGAGCTCGTCCAGGGCCTCGAGGAACAGGGCCCGGGCGACCACGGAGGCGGCCGCCACGGCCGGCTCGTAGAGCTCGGCCCGCGGGCGCTGCTCCAGGGCCAGATCGCGCCCCGCCAGGCCGCGCTGGAGTCGCGCCGCGGGCCCGAACTGGTCGACCACGACCCGGTCCCCGGGCTGCGCCACCTGGGCGATCGCGTCCACGTGGCATTGAGCCAAGAGCACGTTGAGATTGCCGCTGCGCGCGTAGGCCGCGTTGTAGTCGGCCGGCATCAGGCGCACGATCCCGGGGCGGTAGCGCGACTCGAGCGCGGCGCCCAGCTCGCGCGCCCGCGCATCCGCGATCAGCTTGGAATCGGTCACGCCGCTGGCGCGCAGCCGCTGCCCTTCCCCGGGTTCGAGCCGCAGGGCCACCACCACCAGCGGCCCGAACAGGTCGCCCTTGCCGGTCTCGTCCGACCCGACCGTCGGCAGGGAGGCGCCGGCCTGGGGGGCCTCGGCCGCGGCGCCGCCCCGTTCGGCGGGCGCCGGTCCGGCGCCGCCGGCGCGGGCCTGCCCCTCCGCGGCGGGTCCCGCGGGCAGGTGGCGCAGCCAGAACGACTCCGCGTCGGCGCCCTGCACCACCAGCTTGCCGGAGGTGTAGAGCGTGACCACCACCCCCTCGCCCCGGGCGCTGAAGCGCGCGTAGGGCACGCCCCGGAATTCGAAGGCAGCGCGGACGAGGCGCGCCTCGAGTTCGCGCCCCTGTGCAGGGCTCAGTTTGGCGACGAGGGTGGCTTGGACCACGGGCGGGCCGCGGGACGGCAGGCCCCGGGGGCCCGCTAGACTAGCGCCGCCGGCCCCCCCACCGCGCCCCCAGACCGAAACCGCGCCCGCGCGCCAGCCCCTCCCCCACGTGGCCAAGATCCTCAACAACATCCTCGAAGCCGTCGGCAACACCCCGCTGGTGCGGCTCAACAAGGTCGGCAAGGACCTGGGCTGCGAAATCTTGGTCAAGTGCGAGTACTTGAACCCGGGCGGTTCGGTCAAGGACCGCATCGGCCGCCGCATGGTCGAAGAGGCCCAGTCCGCGGGCTGCATCCAAAAGGGCGACACGCTGATCGAACCGACCTCGGGCAACACCGGCATCGGCATGGCCATGGCCGCGGCGGTGCACGGCTACCGGATGATCATCACCATGCCCCAGAAGATGAGCCGCGAGAAGCAGATCGTGCTCGAGGCCCTGGGCGCCGAGATCATCCGCACCCCCACCGAAGCGGCCTACGACGCCCCCGAGAGCCACATCGGGGTGGCCAAACAGCTGCGCCAAATCCTGCCCCGCGCGGTGATCCTCGACCAATACGGCAACCCCAACAATCCGGCCGCGCACTACAGCGGCACGGCCGAGGAGATCATCGACCAGACCGACGGCAAGATCGACTTCTTCGTGGCCACCGCCGGCACCGGCGGCACCCTGGCCGGCACCGCCAAGCGCCTCAAGGAGAAGGTCAAGGGCATCAAGATCATCGGCGTCGACCCGGTGGGCTCGATCCTGGCCGGACCCGGCCCGATCAAGGGCTACAAGGTCGAGGGCATCGGCTACGACTTCATCCCGGACGTGCTCGACCGCAGCCTGGTCGACGAGTGGATCAAGACCGAGGACCGCGAATCGTTCCAGGTCGCCCGCCGCCTGATCCGCCAGGAGGGCCTGCTGTGCGGGGGCTCCTCCGGCTCGGCGGTCTGGGCCGCGATGCAGATCGCCAAGAAGTACGGCCCCGGCAAGCGCATCGTCACGATCCTGCCCGACTCGGTGCGCAACTACATGACCAAGTTCATGGACGACGCCTGGATGCGCGAGAACGGCTTCAACGAGAGCCGCTGGGAGTCGGCCACCGTCGGCGAGGTCCTGCGCGCCCTGCCCAAGCGCCCGCTGCTGACCGCGCGCTCCTCCGACAACCTGGCGGATTCGGTCATGACCATGAAGGAGAAGGGCGTCTCCCAGCTGCCCGTGGTCGACGAAGGCCGCCTGGTGGGCATCATCACCGAGAGCGACCTGCTCGGCAAACTGGTCGAAGGCCGCGCCAGCCTCTCCAGCGCCGTGGCCGAGGTCATGTTCCGCAACGTCGACACCATCCGCGCCTCCGCCGACGCCGGCCAGCTCCGCGACCTGTTCCAAAAGGGCCTCTCCGGCCTGGTCGTCGACGACCACCAGCACCTGCTCGGCATCGTCACCAAGATGGACCTGGTCGACTTCCTGACCCACCCCGTCGACGAAAAGCTGACCGAATCCCACGCCCACGTCTGAGCGGGGCCCGGGGGTACCGGAGCAACTCGCGGCCCCCCGGAGGCTCGCGCTCGCCGCAGCGTGCGCCCGGCGCGGGCCAGCGCGCGCGGCGCGTGGTTGTCCGGCGCAGGCACCCCGGGGCGCGAGCTGAACGCTGCGCTGCACAACGCTGCTCTCCACAACGCTGCGCTGCACAACGGACGGCTGCAGCAGAGCCCGCAGGGCCGCCTCGAGGCTGCGTCCCGAAGCGGCTAGGGCGCTCCCGATCGGACCAGCCGAGCCAGGGCGGGCCAGACATCAGCATTGCCGCAGGCGACGCGGTCGAAGGCCTCGAACGGGGCGCGGCCGAGGGCCTCGGCCTCGGCGTGGAAGGCGCGCCGCAGCCGCTCGTGACGGTGCGGTTCGGGGAAGGGGTAGAGTCCCGCGGCGGAGGAGATCGCATCCGCCACGGATCCCAGGCCCGCACGGCGATAGGCCGCCGCAAAAAGCTCGTAGGGCGGCATGCCGGGCCAATCGTTCTCGAAGAAACAACGCAGGCCACCGTTGTCGATGACCCCCTGGGCGCTGGTGACGATCACCAGGGTGCGATCGACCTCCCCGAGCGCCTCCAGCGTTCCACCGGCTGCGTCGAGGGTGGCGAAGGCGCGATCGATTGCGGCAGCGAGGGCAGCGTCTTCGAACATGCGAACGCTCTGGCGCGGTCGGTAGCCTAACCCCGGCCCGAGGGGCGTCGCGCCCGCCGCCCACCCGCTCGATGATCGCCAGCGACACCGCGCCCGTGGCAACGTGGGAACCGGTGCATCCCTCGGGCCTGCACATGCCCCAGCGGCACCCGGTGCTGGCGGCCGCCCGGAGAACCCAAGGGCGTCGGCCGAGCCCATCGGGATGCGGGTCAGGAGTCCCCCGCGACCAACCGGTCCACGCGCAAAGATCGGGCTGGGCGCTCCAGCCGGAGCGGCCTGCGGTTCGCGCTGCCGGAGGCACCCCTGCTGTGCGCGGCGGCCCTGGACAGCCCCACCCGGCCCGCGTGGCCCGGCCGCTGCCCAGCACCGCCCTGGGATCGGGGTCCGGGGGCAGGGCGAGAGGGGTGGGAGCCGAAGCCGGCCGCCCCGGCGCCATGGTTCCCTGCCAGTTTCGGGCCCCCGGGGTAGGCTCACCGGCTGATCTGTGTCCCTGCTTCCCCCCAAAACGACCGACCCCTCGACCGTCTTGCCATGCTTCCTGCTTCCCCTGGCTGCCGACCCTGACCGCCGGGCTCCTCGGCGCCGCCCTGCTCAGCCCCCAGACGGCCGCCCAGGCCCCGAACGGGCAGGCAGAAGCGGGGCTTCCCGCGGGGAGCGCAGCTCCCCAGGAGCTCGACGGGCGCCTGGTGCAACTAGAAGGCCGCTGGCACCTGGCCGAGTTCGGGCGCCACTACCCCGTGCTGATGAATGAGGTCTCGGCGCGCCCGCTGCCCGGGATCGGCGCGGATCGGCTGCTGGCGGTCCTGGCCGCGGCAGGCATCGAAGCCAGCGTCATGCGGATTTCCCGGCTGGAAGCGGTCGACTTCCAACTCCAGGGCGCGGATCCGGCCTTCGTGGCCCTGGCCGCCCTGCGCAACAGCGGGCTGGTGCGCTGGGCTGAATTGAGCGCCCTGGGCGCGTACACCCTGCAGGGTCCGCCCAGCAACGACGCGCTCTACGGCGAGCAATGGTATCTCGAGAACACCGGCCAATCGGGCGGCCTGATCGATGCGGACATGGACGCCCAAGAGGCCTGGGCCCTGGAGGTCGGCGATCCGAGTGTGATCGTGTCTGTGATCGACAGCGGCACATCGATCTTTCACCAGGACCTGGCCGCCAACATTTTCGTCAATGCCGGCGAGATCGAAGGCAACGGCCTGGACGACGACAACAATGGCAGGATCGACGATGTCCGCGGCTGGGATTTCGCCAACAACGACAATGATCCCACCTCCACCTTCTTCCACGGCACGGCCGTAGCAAGCTGCGTGGCCGCGGTGCGCAACAACGGTGTCCAACTGGCCGGCTTGGCCGGAGGCGATGGGCCGGGCTCGGGCGTCCGCGTCCTGGCCTGCGGGATCGGCGCGTTCTTCCCGGTCACCTCCGTGATCGACGATGCCGTGATCTACTCCGCCGACATGGGAGCGCGGGTGATCACCCTCAGTTTCGGCGTGCCCTCCAGCCAGGCCATCATCGATGCCCTGCGCTACGCCCACGACCAGAAGGGCGTCTTCATCGATTGCGCCGCGGGAAACAACGGCGGCACGATCGGCTTTCCCGCGAACCAGCCGGAGGTGATGGCGGTGGGCTCCACCAACCGCTTCGACCAGCGCTCGAACTTCAGCAGCTTCGGACCCAGTCTGGAGGTCATGGCCCCAGGGGAAAGCGTGCTGATGCTCAGCCTCAACAACGGCACGACGACCAGCGATGGCACGTCCTTCTCGGCCCCGCTGGCCGCTGCCACCGCGGCCTTGGTTTTTTCGGCCAACCCGGGCCTGACCAATACGGACGTGCGCCAGCTGCTCAAGGACACCGCCGATGACCTGGGCGCACCCGGCTTCGACACGTTGACCGGTTTCGGCCGCATCAACGCCGGCCGTGCGGTTTCCAGCGCCCTGGGCCTGACCCCCGCCAAGTTCAGCCCCTACGGCAGCGGACTGGCGGGCACCAACGGGCTCAAGCCGGTGATCAACTACACCGGCGGCCTGCCGAAGGTGGGCAACGGAGCTTTCGCTTTGACCATCAACCGCGCCGGGCCCAATCTCCCCGCCACCCTGGGAGTCTCCGCGGGAACGGCGCAGGCCCCCTTCTTCGGCGGCACCCTCTACCTGGATCTGAGCCAGGTGGTGTTCACCTCCACGGCGCTGACCTCCCCCCTGGGCGTGGGCAGCCTTGGGGTGCCGATCCCGAACCTGCCGGCCCTGGTGGGGCTGCCCTTCGAAGCCCAATGGGCCGTGCTGGATCCGCAAGGTCCTCAGGGTCTGGCGCTGTCGAACGCCGCGACGTTGCAGATCGGATCCTGACGGGTTGAGATGACATCGACTCGGGCTACGCCCGAGCCGCAACCCCAACCCGTCAGATGCCTTTGGGCCGGCCTCCGCCGGCCACACAGCCTGGGATCGTCGCTGCGCTCCGATCCCAGGCTGTGGCGGGTTGCTTTGGTCGGCAAGCTTCGGGGAGCTGGCCCCTCGGCGGATCGAGCCCTTCGGACGCTGATTGCTCGGTCCTACGCCCTGGTTTCGGACGGTTCCCCTCGAGCCCACGGAGGGATATCGGGCTTCAGCTCCCACGGCGAACAGCGCGCTGGTTCGCCGTGCTCCGTGGAGCACCCAAGCTAGGGCGCATGGCGCGATGAACCCTGGGACTCCCGATCCGCGTGGGAAGGCTCCGGGTGTGCATAGATCCAGACCGTCGCTCCAGACTCTGGCAAGGTCCCGAGGGCCCCGGGCGATGCGGGCGGAACCACGACGAGCACCCGCAGTCCAGCGCTGAACCAGCCCTGGCCGTGGGTTTCGACCAGGGCGTGCGCGGCGTCTGGCGCGACTCCCGCATAGGTCAGCAGTCGGACCATGGCCGCGGCAGGGTCGAGGTCCGGCCAGGCGATCGGTTCGCCGCGCAGCGGGGCGGGCACCTCCATCCTGGCCTTGGCCGAGTGCAAGGCGTAAACGCCGTAGGCGCTGCCCGCGGCCCCGCGCTCGAAGGTGAGGAAACGGGCCTCCCGCTGCGGCTCCCCGTTGACCGCCACGATCAGGTCGCCCTCGAATGACACCTGTATCGGCAACCCATCCGCGCTCTTGGGCGCGCCGGTCAGGCCGTCCCACAGGACCGGCTGCACGGCCGACTTCGCTGCCGGCTGCACCGGCGACGGCGGGCCCGGCGGCACGGGGGCGGGGTGCGCGGGCGCCCGGCAAGCGGCTGCGCAGAGTGGAATCCAGAGCAGCCCGAGCCCTTCGCAAGCCAGGAGCCAACGCTCGACCCGCTCCCGCCAGCCAGGGCGCCCCGGGCGGAACCCTCGGAGGCCACGGCGGGGCCTGGGAACCCATGCGAACCGCGACTCCAAGGCGACCGCTGACCGGACTTCCAAGCGCATGACGTCGATCGGCCGCAAGCGCAGCCGAACCGGGCCCAAACCTCGCTCCCACGCTCCGATCCGTCAAGCACCCCCAGCGAGCAGAGCAGGCGCCGCCGGCGGGAAGCACCGGCGCCGCCGGCGTGGCCGCGGACCGATTCGAGAAGCGACACTCCGGGATGGCTCCATCCGTGCGCGGGCCGGCCTCTGGACCGGTCTGGCGGCCGCTCCCGACCGGCTCGCGGGGCGAGAACTCGGGGGGCGCACCCCACCGACCGGCCCGGCAGCGGGTCCTGCGGCCCCGGGAGTCTGGCACCTCACCGCCCAGGTGGCAACGTGGCCCCCTGACGATGGCTGCCGGCCTGGCCTAGCCCTTGGCCCCCTTGGGCAGGAAGCGCTTGCGTGCGAGCGCGACCAGCTCGCGTTCGGTTTGGCGGTCGACGCTCTCGTAGGCGACCACCTGTTTGGCGAGCGCGGGGCGGTGCTTTTCGATGTAGTGGCGGAAGTCCGCCTGGGCGGTCTTGGAGCCGACCACCAAGATCTCTGGCACCGCTTGCATGGCCGTGCAGACGTCCCCGAAAAACTCATGCTCGGTGCGCACCTTGCTGTGCCCCTGGCGCGTGTGGTGCGTGTGTGTGTGCACCTTCTGCGACTGGACGTGCGCGTCGTCGAACTGCAGCACTTGGGCGTCTTGGTGGTCGATCCAAACTATGGCGTATGGCAGTGTCATGGGGCTCTCTGGAGTTCGGTTGCCTGCGGCGCAGAAATCGAGACGTTCTGCATCGCTTCATCCTAGTCGATCCAGGGGATTCCTGCGAAATCGCTTCGGATTACAAGCCGGTCAAGTCAGCAGCTCGCGTAGGCGTCAGATCCGGTGTAGCTTCGTGACGGCGAGGTGCGAAACGAAACCGCGCTGTGGACCTCGGCAAGCACAGACCCTCCGCTGCACCCCGGTGCCAGGTTCGTGTTCGCTTCTCGCGAAGGGATGCTCGCGGTAGAAGGCCGCTCGGCAGCCCGATCCGGTGCGCGGTGGGAAGCTTCGCAGACCATCGCGAGCCCCCGGTCCGAGCGGAGTCCCGACCCGGCTGCCTCCCGCTCACGCGACCGTGGAGCCCCCAGTTTTCCTTCGGAATCGCCCATGCAGCCCGACCAGGCCCGCAGCACACGGTTCCACGGCCTGCAGACCTCGGACCGCAAACCGCGGAATTTGGCTCTCGTGCAGGTTCGAGTTCCTCTCTCCGTCCCGCTCCTGGGTCTAGGTCGCTGCCACGCTGGGCGCATCCGGGGTTGCCGCCCGGGATCGGATCATCCGTTCGGCAGGACTTCGAAGCTCAAAGCTGGGGTTACAGAGAATTTCGGGTCGCTTGGACCCAAGGCGTTGAGACCCCCCTGAGCCTCGTGCCTGAAGCGCCCGATGCTCAGCCCGTCCCAGCGGAAGCGCTGGCCCTTCGGGAAAGCCGCGGGTTTCGGCGTCGCTGACGTGCGCCAGGGTCAGGTCGACGACCGGGTTGATCAGCGCCACCAGGGCGAGTTTGCCCGCCTGCGACTCCCGGGCCAGGACGGCGGCTATGTTGCCACCGGCGCTGTCGACGCACAGGGCCGACGACGGAGCCACGCCTCGATGCGAATGCCGAAGCACCGGTGCCGCCGGTCAGGGCCGCCGGTCAGTAGCCCAGCGTCAGCTGGAGTCCGTTGCTCAGCAGCAGGTTCAAGACCGGATTGGGTGTGACCCACAGGCCCTGGGCGAAAAAGCTGAGGCCGGCAAAGGCCGGTTTGTCGGCTAGTGGCAGGCTGATCGTGCTGGGTGTGCCGGGTCCGGTCCAGGGGCCGACGCCCAGGGGCGCGGTGAGCGCCAGCTGACCCAGGTCGATCAGCAGCTCGCCCGTTTGGCCGCCGGGGCCGAAGCCGGGCAAGGGAGTTCCGCAGGCGGAGCTGCCCGCGGTGGAAACGAACACGAACGGCTGGCTCACGCCGCTCACCAGGCCGCCGAGGGCGGAGGTGTCGTCCATGCCCAGCACCAGCGTGTTGCCCAACTGGGGCGGTTGGATGGCTTGGAGGCTGCCGCTCAGCACCCCGCCCGCGCAGCCGTTCAGCGCTTGCACGCCATCCGGTTTGGGTGAGAGGCGCGCGGCGAAAAGAAGCGGCGAACTGCCCGCCGCCGTTGAGGTACGCCCGACTACGAGAAAATCGCACAGGCCCAGGGGCTCGATGTCCTCGATGGTCAGGACCTGATTCTGCGGCACGGAGCCCGGAAAGGTCTCGACCTGCGTCCAGGTCTGGCCATCGAAGTAGTACACGCCGTTTCCGACCGCATGGATCGATTGCGGATTCTGGACGACCAAGCCGCGGGTGCCGCCCGGAATGATCATCGGCGTCCAGGCGCTGCCATCCCAGTGGGTAGCGAAACTGCCGAGGACCCCATTCTCCAGGTACTGCCCCAGAGCCCAAACATCGTTGCTGGCATAGGCATCCACGGCGGTCAGGCGGTGGAATTGGCCGGGAGCCTGGTGGAGCACCTGAGACCAAGCCAGGCCATCCCAGTGGATGATGTAGCCGGGGTTCGGGATCATGCCCAGCATGGGACTGGTAGGCACGCTCCCTCCTCCTACGGCCCAGACGTCGTTCTGGGCCACGCCAGCGACCGCGTTGAGTCCGTAGCCGAGGCTCCCGGGCGGCAAAGCCCCGCAGGGCGATGGAAAGAACTCCATGCCGGCGCCGTTCCAGCGCAGGGTCAAGCCGCCGCCGCACCCCGCGATCGGGGTCCTGCGACCGACGAACCACAGCTGCGATCCGACAGCCTCGACCGCGTTGAGCTCCGAGAAATCGCAGGGCTGATCGCCGATCAGCTGGTAGGCCGGCATGTCAGACCAGAAGGCTCCATTCCAGCGCGCGATGCGCGCCTTGTTGGTGTTGCACTGGGGGTTGAAGCTGGAGAAGCCCTGGGATCCGACGATCCAGACGTCGGTCGAAGACAGCGCTTCGACGCCGAACAGAGGAGCTTGAGAACCGAACGGCCCAGGGATCGGTGGGCCCGCCAGAGTGCTCCAGGTGGCCCCATCGAAACGCCGGAAGAGCGGCAGGAAGAAGGGCGAGCCTTCGAACCCGTTGCCGACCGCGAAGGCCAGGTTGGGGCTCACCACGGCCGCATCCGAGAGCAGGGAGCCGGGCTGCCCTGGGACCAGCGTGGTGGCCCAGGATCCGCAGGGATCGCCGGTCTGGGCGAAGAGCGGAGTGGACGCGAGGCCGAAGGCAACGGAAGCGGCGCTGGCGAACCCACTCGGGAAGCGATTCGGTGCGGATCGGAAGCTCATGGCAGACATCGGAGAAGTTGTTGAAGCCGCGCGCAGGGCCTGCATGGCAGTCCCCACCCTGCCTGGACCCTATCCGCCAGCGCCCGATTCGGGGGTCCGTGACCTTTGCGGGCTCACGGGGAGCACCCCACAGTCCCGGGCCAGGAGCTCCGTTCGGCCCAGACTTCGCTTCGGCCCAGCCAGGGGGTCGAGACCTCCCCGTCCAAGAAAAGTCAGCGGTGATCCATGCACCGGCCCAGGATCAGCGAGCCTCGCGGGCACTCGCCCCCGGTCGACGGGACCGTGGCGGCACGCGGCTGCCGCCCCCCTCGATGGGCCGCGGGAGTCCCGGACGGTCGCGCAGGTATGCCCCGGGCAGCGGAGCAGGGACCTGCAGCTCTCGAGGGCCTACGGCTGCCAATTCGATCCCGGCAGCCCCCACGCTCAGGCAGGAGGGAGAGAGCAGAGAATGAACGCCCGCCGCGTCGGGGCCCAAGGACCGCGGCCTGAGCGGCGGGGATGCGAGTCCGGCGAGACCGAGGGGTGCTGGCGGGTCAGGGGGTGAAGGCGTCGCGGATGGCTAGGGCGGTGGCGGTGAGGGTGGGCAGGGCCAGGGGGGTGGCGGCGGCGCCGTCGGGGCCGAGGTGGGAGGTGGGGGCGCGGTAGATCTCGAGGTCGATCTGGGCGGCGCTGAGTTTTTCGGCGTAGAGCTCCTGCTCGGGGCGCCAGGGGTCGGATTCGCCGATGGCGATGAAGGTCGGGGGGTGGCTGGGGGGCACCTCGGCGAGCAGCGGCGAAAGGGACGGCTCGGCCGGGTCGACCCCGGCGGGCACGTAGGCCTTGACCATCAGCTCGGAAAAGCCGCGGGTTTCGGCGTCGCTGACGTGCGCCAGGGTCAGGTCGACGACCGGGTTGATCAGCGCCACCAAGGCGACCTTGCCCGCCTCCGACTCGCGGGCCAGGACGGCGGGAGGGGTATGCGGCTTGGGTCGATCCGCCGTACATGCTCCGCCCTAGCGCTGAAATGTTTCATGATCAACGCCACAATCGTTTCTTTCCTCTGGGGGAAAGAAAGGAAGACCCGGCATCGCGTGAAACTTCTTTGCTGCTATCAGCTTCCTGGGCCTCCTGTCTGGACATTCTCCGCGATTCTCCGCATCTCCAGCCAGTCAGCGTGGCTAAACGTGTTTGACTGGATGACGAGAGGAATGGCGTCGTCGTTTTCGACCAGCCCCCAGCGTTCTCGCTCACGCTCCATCGCCGTTCCGCGGAGCAGCATCAGCGGGAACGCCCGCAGCGTCGGCACGCGGCGCCCGAGGCACCAGTTGACACTTGCCTTGAACGACTCGACCGTCTGCTCCGGAAGACCGTAGATCAGCGACACCTCGAAAGGGATGCTGCGCTTGTGAAGCTCATCGATCACGGTGTCGACCTTCGCCATTCGATTCTTCCGACGAATCGCCTTCATCTCGATCTCGTGGATAGTCTGGAGCCCGAATTCCAGCACCACATTCAGGCCATCGCACGCATCCAAGAGCCCAGGAGTCACACTTTCGAACCGGCACTGGAAGGAAAGTTGACCGCGGAATCCGCGGGACTTGAGGCGCTGGAGCACACGAATCGCATGTGCCTCGTCTGCGTTGAAGACCGGGTCCAGCACAACGATCTGCTTGACCCCGTGCTCCACGAAGTGGTCGATCTCCGCGTCGATTCGCGTCTGATCCAGCTGCCTAAACTGCAACTTAGCGCCGGCTTCGACGTGCTGGCAGAAGCTGCAGTTATATGGGCAGCCTCGCTGCGTCTCCCACCGTACGAAAGCCGCTGCTGGTCCGTTGCCGATATGTGGCGAAGGCAGCGCGGACAGATCAACCTCTGTCCTCGCTTCTGAGTCATCCTGTCCCTGACGCGTCACCCCACGGATCTCCGGCTCATCGCGCAGGATGCGAACCATGGCGTCTTCGCCGTACCCGCGCACGAACAGGTCAGCGTCCCGGTACAGCGCGTCGACGCCCGCTGGCGCGTAGCTGATCTGCGGGCCACCGAGCACGATGCGACCGAGGAATCCAGCACCACGCAGCGCCGGCAACAGCCACTGGACGATCTGTTCGTTCCATATGTAGACGCCGATTCCCACTGTCACGCCACTCGCGAGCCCAGCTCTGAGAATCTCGCACAACACAGCCTCCCGTTGGAAGTGGTCGTCGTTGACGGCGAAGTCTAACGACACGACCTCAAACTCGGGCTCCTGGGCCAGCCGCGCGAGAATCGAGGCGTGCCCGAGCGTGCGACGCGGGTCCTTCTCGCGAATCCAGCCCAGTGATACCAGGATGAGCTTGCGCTTCATCGAGCCCCTCCCGACGATGCTTGAGCGAGAGCGAGCGCTCGGCGCCGTTCGATGGCCTCAAGTAGGTGAAGCCCCTCCAGTCGCGCGAGCAGGAGGTGCGGATGGGGGATCCGTGGCGAGTCGAGCCAGGGGATTCCGAGCTGTCGGCAGATTGCACGGAGCTGCCTTCCGTGGCTTGTGCGGGAGAGGCCGCACAGCCAGATCACGAGCGCGATTCCGGGTCGGTGCAGTGTGGACTTGAACCGCCGGGGCGACGGGTCTGTCTCGCGAGTCGGGCAATGAACGACATCGGACAGAGGGAAGGCGCTGCGAAGGCGACTTATCTGTGGATCGCTCGCGTCGCCCCCCACGATTGCGATTGTCAGCCCACGAAGGGCTGACATCAGACGAGATGAATGAGTCTGCATGTTCGGACTACAAGCCAGCTGTGAAGCGATTCGTATGGGCTGCGGTTATCGCACACTTCGTCCTTGGGACTACGGCGACAATTCGGTCGCCGACTTCCTTCAACTCCAGTCCTCAAGCACACTCCCGCTCACGCAATATGAGCAAAAGTCGAACCACAGTGTTTATTGTATTTGGAGCGCGGAACCCAATACAACTCTCTATCGGCACATGATTGGTATATTAATCAGACATCTATCAACTCCATTTAGCATCTTCTCGAGATTGACCCTGCGCCGACTCCCAACAGGGAAATTGGTATTGGAGCCTTGAGCCGTCGGCAAGCGACGTTCTTGACTTGAGGGCAATGCAGTCGACGACCTAAATCGCACTAGATCGCGATTAATGGCATTCGTTTCGTTCTAATTCTTTTAACAATCGCGATCAACCGCCGACTATGTGTATAAAAGCAACGCGTTTCTAGCTACATACCTTGGAATCTCTTGCGGAACTTGGCTTCAATCCTTTGCACCAATCTAGACACGCCAGAGTGACTTCTGAGCCCTAGCTCCTTTGCGATCTCATTCTGGGTACGGCCGCAGCGAAGCAGAACGACCACCTTTCTCTCTCTTGGTTCGAGAATCACCATTACTGATCGAAGCAGCTCATCCTCCTCGATCATGATGTCGCTTGAATCGACAACCGGGAAGTCGTCGACGCTCTCAACACATACAACCTGCATGCGCCCCCGTCCTTTCCGCGGCTTCCGGTAGAAGCGACGGTGGACATCCTCCTTGACGTAAGACCAGCCTTTGTCTGGGAAGTCTTCCGGGAGCGCTTCCCCCGCAAGCAGAGCCTGAATAGGCGAGATCGACTTCATGACCTCCTGACTCATGATCTCATTGAAGGCCTCCTCCCTCTCATTTTCGTCCGAGAGGTCCCACACACTTCCCTCTCGTAGCCTTGGCATGATCTCAACTCCAGTCTCAACCCACTTTGACGAGTAGGGCTGGAATCGATAAAGGCTCGCCTTCTGCAAATTCTGTAGACATTCTTCGATGGTATTTGCTCCTCGAGCGTAAACGGCTCGACAGTCGCCAGTGTCCTTCCAGATATCGAAGTCGCAAGACTGTTCTGCGGCTAACGAGAATCGACCGACACGATACTCGATAGATTGATTCACGAAGCGCACCTGCGCTCGCTCGTGAGCGTCGAAAGTCGGTATAGCCATGACGTTTCCGAAGAGTTCTTGCATCCGTGCATGATCCATCAGTTCCGCGGGAAGCTTGCAACCAAGTCCTCCCAGGAGACTATGAGCTCTCAAGGTTGCGGCTCTATAGGCGGCGTTCATCCAGAACGGAGTGTCATCGAAGAGTACCCGTAACGACGATTCCTTTCGGTAGTCCGTAGGCTTGCCGCGCACACCTAGGCGTTTCCACGCGTAGTCCCGAAAGGCATTACTGCAGGCCCTTGCCTCTGCGCGGAGCCGACGGGCGAATACATCTTTATTCTCTCCCGCATTCCTGGCGATCGAGATTGGCGTAAGCATAAAGCTCGACGGCCGCCGTTCCAGTCGATGGTCGGCTAAAACTGCATCAGGGCATAGTGCCGCTAGCAGTCCATGCAATTCGGTGTATCCGTGGATCCTTGGTGCGATGGCGAGGTTGTGATTGTGAATGTGACTTATGGCCGGACAATGGTCCTTGATGTCCGCCACATTGCGGGCTGAGCCGAGATGGAACGACGAGTTCCAGTGGGCAATGTATGAGTCGATTCCAGTTCCTGTCGGATTTTCCACAGGAGAGAACCACTCTTTGGTCACTTTTCGCATTGTTTCGGCATCGCATTCTGGGTGCCAATAGGGTTCCAGATCTGAGACAACGATCTCCAGTGGCCCACTGGTTACTTTGCTGCGATCAGCGAAGTGGATGGCCTCTGTGCCGACTTTGGGAACGAACATGTCTTGTAAGGGCTAGGTGGGTGGGCGGGCGGTCTACCCCCTACACGGCACCTGGGGGCTCGTTTGTGCGCGCAATCCGAAAAAAATCGCTGCTGCCATGCTTCTACCATAAATCCTGACTTCCACCCAGGTCCCCCCAAGGGCCATCCACCTCCGCCGTGGTGTTCAAGCCCCGAGCTTGGTGCGCCGGGGCGGCCCCCTCGACCCGTTCGTTTCTACAGTGAAAAGGCTCGGGTTGGGCTCCGGGTCATGATCCCGGCGGAATTTTCCCCCGAGGGCTGGAAGCGAGGCTCCTGATCTGCCGCCGCCGGCAGCGGGCGGCGTCAACGAACCCGGGAGCTCGCCCCTGATGGCCGCGGTCCCCCCCCCGGTGCAGCAGAACCTGCCGCTGGGAGAAGCGCGGTGCGGATAGGAAATTCGGTCCCTTGACCCCTGTAGGAGGCGGTCCCTGCTGACCTTATTGTGGAGGTTCAGCGCTGCGCGCCTGCCTGCTGGGCGACTCACAGCCCCTCCTAGGTGGGCCAGCAGGAGCGTCGGGGGGTCCGGGCGGGCGCTTTCGGCGGGGTGGGAAACGGTGGAGCAAGTCCGGGGCGCCGGGACCGGCGGGGGCTGGGGGCGGGTCAGGGAGTGAAGGCGTCGCGGATGGCTAGGGCGGTGGCGGTGAGGGTGGGCAGGGCCAGGGGGGTGGCGGCGGCGCCGTCGGGGCCGAGGTGGGAGGTGGGGGCGCGGTAGATCTCGAGGTCGATCTGGGCGGCGCTGAGTTTTTCGGCGTAGAGCTCCTGCTCGGGGCGCCAGGGGTCGGATTCGCCGATGGCGATGAAGGTCGGGGGGTGGCCGGCGGGCACCTCGGCGAGCAGCGGCGAGAGGGACGGCTCGGCCGGGTCGACGCCGACGGGCACGTAGGCCTTGACCATCAGCTCGGAGAAGCCGCGGGTTTCGGCGTCGCTGACATGCGCCAGGGTCAGGTCGACGACCGGGTTGATCAGCGCCACCAGGGCGACCTTGCCCGCCTCCGACTCGCGGGCCAGGACGGCGGCCATGTTGCCGCCGGCGCTGTCGCCGCACAGGGCCAGGGGCTCTGGCCACAGGCCCTTGTGGAATCCCGCGCGGGTCAGCCAGCGCTGCACCGCCCGGATCTCGCGCAATTGGGTCGGATACATGGCCCCCGGGGCGCGCGAATACTCGACCGAAAGCACGTTGGCCTGGCTCTGCTGGCACAGCAGCCGGGCCAGATTGTCGTGGTAATCCACGGAGCCGCCCACCCAGGCGCCGCCGTGGATCAGCAGCACGGTCCCGAGCGGGTCCGCCCCTGCCGGACGGTAGATGCGGCAGGGGATGCTGCCCGCAGGGCCCGGCACCAGGATGTCTTCGACGGCGCCGACCTCGGAGCGCACTGCGCCCTCCGGCGTCGAGGCGTCGATGCTCTCGCCGATGGCGACGACCAGCGCGCGCTCCTCGGCCGAAAGCCGGCTGACGGGCGCGCTGGCGCAGCCCATGGCGAGCAGAGGCAGCAAAGCGGCAGCGAGTCGAATCATGGGTCGTGCTTGCATGTTTTGGTGGATGGGCGCAGCGCTCGGCGGACCGAAGGGCTGTTTGGCCGGCTGGTCCTCCGGCCGGTGCCACCGCCGCCGGGCGGGGCCACCTGTCGGGGGGATGGCACGGGCTCGGTCGCAGGGGGGCCGGGTCGGCCGGAGGCCGGCGCGAACCGATTGGACGCGGCCGTGGACGCAGGGCGCTAGGGGGCTGACCTCAGGTGGGTGAAGGGAGAATCCTGGCTCTCGCTTCGACCGCGCCGACGCGGGGGGGCGCAGGCCCTGCAGGAGGGGCAGGATGACACGGGCGCCGCCGGGGGCAAGGCGGGCCCGCGCTAGGATCGGGGCATGCGGGCGAGCGAACAGACTTTGGGGCTGGAGCGGGTGGGGCTCGGGGCTGGGGGGACGCCGCTGTGGGGGCTCGATCGGTTGGGGGCGGAGCTGGGGCTCGGGGCGGGGCGGCTGTGGGTCAAGCGCGATGACCTGTGCGGGCTGGCGGGGGGCGGGAACAAGTTCAGGAAGCTCGAGTTCGAGCTCGGGCGGGCCCGGCGGGAGGGGGCGGATGTGGTCGTGATCGGCGGCGGCGCGCAGAGCAATGCGGTGCGGGCCAGCGCGGCGGCGGCGGCGCGGCTCGGGCTCGCTTGCCATGCGGTGCTGGGCGGGCCCGCACCCGCGGGGGACAGCGCCAACCTGCTGCTCGACCGGCTGCTCGGGGCCAGCGTGGAGTGGCTGGCGGCCTATGACTTCCACGCGGTCGAGGCGGCCATCGAGGCGGCCTGCGCGCGGCTGGCGGCGGAGGGGCGGCGGCCCTATCGCATGCCGATCGGGGTCTCCACGGCGCTCGGGGCCCAGGGCTATGTGCACTGCGCGCTCGAGCTGGCGCAGCAGCTGCCCGGCGCGGGGCTGTGGGTCGTGGCGGCGGGCTCGGGCGGCACCCAAGCAGGGTTGCTGGCGGGCCTGGCGCTGCTGGCAGCCCAGGGGCGGCCCTGCCCGGAGCTGCTCGGGGTCGACGTGGGCGCGCGGCCGGAGGTGGCCGCGGCCATCGACCGCCTGGCCCAGGGGGCGGCGCAGCTGGCCGGTGCCCCCCCGCCGCGGCCGGCCCGGGTCCTGGGGGGCTTCGTCGGCGCGGCCTACGGCGCCCCCACGCAGGCCATGGCCGAGGCGCTGCGGCTGTGCGCGCGGCTGGAGGGGCTGGTGCTCGACCCGGTCTACACGGGCAAGGCCCTGGCCGGCCTGATCCATCTGGCCCGGCGCGGGGAGCTGCCTCCCGGGCCGGTCGTGTTCCTGCACACCGGGGGCACCCCGGCCCTGTTCGATCCGCGCTTCGCCGGCCTGGCCGGACCCTAGGGCTTCGCATTCCCCGGAAAATCGACCGGCCGTCCGGCGGAGCGGAGCGCCCCGCGGGGCGCAAAGCGGCTCTTTTTCCCTTAAATTTCCATCAAGTGGGCGCCTGAAGGTATCCAAAGGGGGCCGTTGAACCGCCGGATGAGCGTCGCCGCATCGCAGCAGGCGTCCCGGACGGGCCCAAGGGACACCAAATTGCAATCAAGTTCATCCTTAGTGGGGTAGAGGCGCAGGCGAAACGCTCAGGGACGGCCGGATGGCCGCGCGGGCGCCGAAAAGCAGGGCTCCTCCGGGCCCCCCCCGGGCCTTGTGTGTGGGATCGCCAGCGGCGGGCGCCTATCCTGGTCGCCCCTGCCCCGACCGGGTGGGAATGATGCTATCGATCGCCGGAGGCTTCACCTCGTCCGAGACCACCCTGCTGCTGCTCAGCATCGGCCTGATGCTGGGGATGGGGCGCGCCCTGGGGGAGCTGGCCAAGCGCGTGGGCATGCCGGCGCTGCTGGGCGAGATCGTGGCGGGGATCCTGCTGGGGCCCGGGCTGCTCGGCCGCTTGCTGCCCGGTCTGCACGCAGAGCTCTTCCCGCGCTCGGGTGGGGTGTTCCTGGCGCAGCAGTCCTTGGTGCTGCTGGCGATCACGCTCTACCTGCTGGTGGCGGGGATGGAGGTCAACCTGCGCACGGTCTGGCGCCAGGGCCGGGCGGCGCTGTGGGTCGGGGGCTTGGGGCTGGTGGTGCCCTTCGGGCTGGGCTTTGTCCCGGGCTGGCTGGCACCGGACTGGGTCGGCGGCAACCCGGAGCAGAGCCGCCTGGTGCTGGCCCTGTTCTTGGGCACGGCCCTGTCGATCTCGGCCCTGCCGGTGATCGTGCGCACCCTGATCGACCTGCGCCTGTACAAGTCGGACCTGGGCATGTTGATCGTCGCCGCGGCGATCCTGAACGACCTGCTCGGTTGGATCATTTTCGCAGGCGTGATCGGGCTGATGAGCTCGGCCTCCGGGGCGGTCGATGCACCTTCGGTGGAATCGATCGCCGCCGGGACCCTGGCCTTCAGCGCGCTGATGCTGATGCCGCTGCGCCTGCTGCTGCGGCGGCTGGTGCCCTGGGTGCAGGACCACGGGCGCTGGCCCGGGGCCGTGATGAGCCTGGCTTTCATCGGCGCGCTGCTGTCCGCGGCGGCGACCGAATGGATCGGCATCCACGCGGTGTTCGGGGCGTTCCTGTTCGGAGTGGCGCTGGGCGACAGCTCCAGCCTGCGCGAGGAAACCCGCGCCACCATGGAGCGCTTCATCTCGGTGTTCTTCGCGCCCCTGTTCTTCGTCAGCATCGGGCTGCGGGTCGATTTCGTGGCCCACTTCGACGGCCTGCTGACCCTGGTGCTGATCGTCCTGGCGACCCTGGGCAAGGTCGGCGGCTGCCTCGCGGGCAGCCGGCTGGGGGGTCTCAATCTGCGCGAATCCCTGGCGGTCGCGGCGGGCATGAACGCGCGCGGCGCGATGGAGATCATCCTGGGCAGCCTGGCCCTGGCCGCCGGCCTGATCGGCGAGCGCCTGTTCGTGGCCCTGGTCGTGCTGGCGCTGGTCACCTCCCTGGCCAGCGGGCCGGCGATCGCGCGCATCCTGCGGCCCGCCAAACAGCGGCCCAAACTGCTGGGCTATTCGGGCGCGGGCCTGTTCCTGGCCGAGCTGCGCGCGCGCGAGGCCGAATCGGCGATCGGCGAGTTGGCGGCGGTGATCGCGCGGGAGAAACACCTGCCCGAGGGCCCCCTGCGCCAGGGCTTCCTGGAGCGCGAGCGCGCCCTCAGCACCGGCCTGCCCAACGGCATCGCCGTGCCGCACCTGCGCTGGGACGAGCTGCCCGCGCCGGTGATCGCCCTGGGCATCTCACGGCGCGGCATCGACTTCAACACCTCCGACGGCCTGCCCGTGCACCTGGTGGTGTTGATCCTGACCCCGACCGCCAACCGCGAGAGCCAGCTGGCGATCCTGGGCGAGATCGCCTCGACCTTCCCGGACCGCGCGGCCCTGGCGGGCCTCGATGGGGTCCACGAGTGGGAGCAGTTGGTGGGCTGGTACGAGGAGCGCTTGGCGGCGCGCAACGGGGCCTGACCGGCCCCGGGTGTCGCCCGGGCCGCAGGCAGGCGGCCGGGCGCCGGCGACACGGCCTTCAGGCGCCCGCGGGCTCCTGGAAGCCGCCCTGGCGGAAGGTCAGCACCAGCGTGTCGCGGTGGCCCGGGGCGCCCAGGGGTTGGATCGGCGTGGTCTCGTGGATCACGCGCGTGTCGTCCAGCAACAGCGCGGACCAGGGCGCGGTCAGGGTGAAGCGCTGGCCGCGGGGGCCGGCGGCCTCGAACACGCGCGTTTCGCCGCCCTTGATGCCGCGGCGGCCCACCAGCACCACGGCCACGAAGTCGACCCCATCGCGGTGGGCGCCCTCGGGCGTCGGTCGGCCGATCCCTCCGGCGGTGTCGATGCGGAAGGCGTGGGCTTCGACCGACCAGGGCCCGCCGGGCCGCAGGCCATGGAACAGCCGCCCGAGGCCGCCCAGCAGCCCACGGAAGGCGCTCGCCTCCGCCAGCGCGGGCTCGAGGGGCTGGAACCAGCGCTGGATGCCGCCGTGCAGGGCGTTGTAGTCGACCGACTGCCAGTGGGCCCGATGCGGAACCGCGCGCACGCCCTCGGAGGAAACCTCGAAACACGAATGGCGGCGGCGGCGGTAGCGGCCCCCGTCGCGCAGATACAGGTCGGGCTCGAGGCGCTCCCAAGCCCCCTCCAGGGCCACCAACTCGGCCCGCGGCACCCCCGCCAGCTGGGCCAGCTCCCGGGGCTCGAGCACCACGTAGCCATCGGCCCGCAAAACCTCGGGCGCCTCCGCCCCCGGACGGTACGGCGGCTCGAACAGGGCCGTCATGGCCGCGGAGAATAGCCCCCCGGGGCCCGCGGCGCGAATCGAACCGCGGCCAGCGCGAAGACGGCCCGAGCCCCGCGCTGCGCGCGCCCCAGCGCCGACTCCCCCCCCGCCCCCGCAGAAGCCCCCATGACCGAGACCCCGAGCGGAGCTCCCCGCCGCCAACCGTCCGCCGGCCGCACCCTGCCCCTGATCCTGGCCCTGCCGTTCCTGGGCATCGGCCTGTTCGTGGCCTTCTGGCTGGCGCCGCGCAGCTGGCTGGCCGCGCGGGCCAGCCGGAGCTTCATCGAAACACCGGGCCAGATCGAGTCCTGTGAGGTCGAGCACACGGGCACAAGCCGCAAGGGCCGCTTCCGGCTGGAGCTGCGCTACAGCTACACCGTGGCCGGACAGACCTACGGCGGCGACCGGCGCCGCCCGAGCGGCGATCCGAGCTACCGCAGCCGCGGGGCCGCCGCGGAGCAGGCCCGCGCCTTCGAGCCCGGCCGCCCCGTCCGCGTGTACGTGGATCCCGCGGATCCATCGCGGGCTTGCCTGGAACCGGGCGGGGAAGGCCAAGCCGGCCTGCAGTTCGGATTCGGGGCGATTTTCGCCGCCGCCGGAATCGGGCTGCTGCACCGGGCTCGCCGCGGCGCCGGGCCGAGCCCCGGGCCACGCTGAGGCCCTCGCTCCGCTCAGGCCCCGGGGAAAACCGGGCCCCGGTAAGGACCGGGGTCCCCGCCGACCCGCGACCCGATCCCGGTGGCGCGACCGCAGCCCGGGGACCAACCCGCCGCGTGCGGCGGCCCGCGAGGGCCGCAGCGCGCGGCCGCAGCGCGGCCCAGCGCACGGATCCCCGGGTGGGCGGGCCGCCGAGGGGCGGGGTCGGTATCCTCGCCGCCCCACCACGGCGGGCTTTGGTTGCCCCCGGGAACTCCCGCAGGCCGCGTCCCACGACCCCACGCGATGAAACTCCCGTTCCTATCCCTCTCCCTGGCCGCGGCGGCCCTGTTCGCGGCCGCGCCGGCCTGGTCCGCTGCCACGCGCCTGGACGAGGGCATGTGGCTGTTCAACGACCCGCCGGTGGCGGCGATCGAAAAGGCCTACGGCTTCAAGCTCACCCAGGGCTGGCTCGAGCACGTGCAGAAGAGCTGCGTGCGCTTCAGCACCGGCGGCTCGGGCTCGCTGGTTTCGAAGGACGGCCTGGTGATGACCAATCACCACGTGGCCTCCGAGGTCCTGGCCCAGCTCAGCACCTCCGAGCGCGACCTGCTGGCCCAGGGTTACCTGGCCAAGGGCGCCTCCGAGGAACTGCCCTGCCCCGACCTCGAGCTGCTGGTGCTGTGGACGATCGAGGACGTGACCGCCCGGGTCGAGGGCGCCGCCAAGCCCGGCATGAGCGCCGCCGAGGGCGGCTCGGCCAAACGCGCCGAGATTTCGCGCATCGAAAAGGAGGCCGGTGAGAAGTCCGGCCTCAAGGCCGAGGTGGTCACGCTCTACAAAGGCGCGCGCTATCACCTGTACTCCTACAAGCGCTTCACCGACGTGCGCCTGGTCTTCGCGCCCGAGAAGACGGCGGCCTTCTTCGGCGGCGATCCGGACAACTTCGAGTACCCGCGCTTCTGTCTGGACGTGACCTTCTTCCGCATCTACGAAGGCGGCAAGCCCCTGCAGCCGGAGCACCACCTGGCCTGGAGCGCCGATGGGGCCGACGCGGGCGAGCTGGTCTTCGTGGCCGGACACCCGGGCAGCACCGAGCGCCAGAACACGGTTGCGCACCTCGAGTACTTCCGCGACGTGCGCTACCCCAAGACGCTGGCGCGCCTGTGGCGCCGCGAGGTGCAGCTGCACACCTTCATGGGCCGCAAGGAGGAATGGCGCCGCATCGGCGAGGAAGACCTGTTCGGCGTGCAGAACTCGCGCAAGGCGCTCTCGGGCCGCATGGAGGGCCTGCTCGATCCGAGCATCATGGGCCCCAAGCTGGAAGCCGAGCGGCGCCTGCAGGCCTTCGTCTGGTCGGATCCGGCGCGCGCCGCCAAGTGGGGCGACGCCTGGGACAAGATCGAGCAGGCCCAGCACAGCGCCGCGGCGCTGTGGGACCTGAGCGCGGCCCAGGCCGGGGGCGGCAGCGCCCTGTTCGGCATCGCCCGCAGCCTGGTGCGCGCCGCGGCCGAGCGCCAGAAGCCCTCGGCGGAGCGCCTGCGCGAATTCAGCGACGCGGCCCTGCCGCGCCTCGAACAGCAGTTGTTCTCGCCGGCCCCGGTGCACGCCGACCTGGAGGTCGATGCGCTGCGCTCCTGGCTCTTGTTCCTGGGCGAAAGCCTGGGCGGCGACCATTCGCTGACCAAGCGCGCCCTGGGCGGCAAGTCTCCCAGCGCGCGGGCCGAGGAGCTGGTGCGCGGCTCGAGCCTGCTCGAGCCCGCCGGGCGGCGCGCCCTGTGGGACGGGGGCCAGGCGGCCATCGACGCCTGCCAGGAGCCCCTGGTGCGCCTGCTGGTGGCGATCGACGCCGATGAACGCGCCGTGCGCAAGCGCCTCGAAGACGAGGTCGACGCCGTCCAGCGCGTGGCCTACGGGCAGATCGCGGAGGCCCAGTTCGCGCTCTACGGCACCAGCGTCTACCCGGACGCCACCTTCACCCTGCGCCTCAGCTACGGCAAGGTCGCGGGCTACGAGCAAGACGGCGAGCAGATCCCGCCCTTCACGCAACTGGGCGGCAAGTTCGAGCGCTCCCGCGCCCGCGGCGGCGCAGCGCCCTTCGACCTGCCCGCCTCCTGGTTGGCCGCGGAGCAGCGCCTCGACAAGAGCGTGCCCTACAACTTCGTCAGCACCAACGACATCATCGGCGGCAACTCCGGTTCGCCGGTGGTCGACCAGCGCGGCGAGGTCGTGGGCCTGATCTTCGACGGCAACATCCAAAGCCTGGTGGGCGCCCTGGCCTACAGCGAAACCCAGGCCCGCTCCGTCTCGGTCGACTCGCGCGGCATCCTCGAAGCCCTGCGCAAGGTCTACGCCGCCGAGGCCCTGGCCAACGAGCTGACCGGCAAAACCCGCTGACCGACGGCGGAAGGCCCGCCCCGCATGCGACGCGGGGCGGGCATGGCCTGGCTCGGAGCTTCAGGAATTCGTGTGGGTGGAACTCCGGTGGGCAGCGGCGGTCGAAGCTGAACGGAGCCTCGCCCGGCTCTGGACCTCCAGGGCCTCGGCGGAGCCGCTGGGCCTGTTCCAGAAAGCTCCCAGGCAAGCGGCCTTGCTGCTGTGCCCACACGAGCCCCCGCAGCGCGCTCGTATGCGGGCGCGCTGAAGCCGGGGCTCGGGGCGGGGCAGGACGGCCTCGGGGCGGCGGGGCAGCGCGCGGGGCTCGACGCCCTGGGGCGCCGTTATCGAGCGCGGCACTGGGGAAGGGCATCGGGACCGCGGGGGTCGGCGGGCGCGGTTCGGGCAGCGCTGGGCGGTGTGCGGGCGGGGCATCGCCTGGGGCGTTAGGCTGCGGGGCGTCCGCGTCGTCCCAGACTCCCAGGCATCGCTCCATGACCACGATCAGGCTCCCCTTCCGCTGCGCCCCGCTCCTCTGTGCTGTGCTGGGGCTGGGCGCGGGTATCGCGGGGGCCCAGGTGCACTACCACCCGGACGGGTCGCCTTGGGATCAGCGCGCGGACTCGGGGCCGGATGCGGAGGTGCCGGGTTGGTTTTACAACCTGGGGCTGAGCGGATTGCGGGTGGAGTTGGTCGAGGCGGAGCCGACGCACCTGGTCGTGCGGCATGTGCTGCGCGGCTCCCCGGCCGAGGGGCGCTTGGCGCCGGGCGACCATCTGGTCGGCGCGGGCGGACGCCGCTTCGAGACGCCGCACCAAAACGGCTACGGCATGGAGGTTTTTGGGGCGCGGGGGCCGGTGGCGGACTTCGCCGCGGCCCTGGAGGCCTGCCAGCAGCCGGGGCGCGGCGGGCGTTTGGCCCTGGCGGCCCTGCGCGAGGGCCGGCTGGTCGAGCTCGAGCTCGAAGTCGGGGAGCGCTACGGCAGCTTCGCGCCCGCCTACCCGGGCGGCTGCCCCAAGAGCGAGCACATCCTCGCGGAGCTGCTCGAGTTCTTGCTCGCGGCCCAGGGCGAGGATGGCTCCTTCGGCGATCCGGTGGTCGACACCTTCGCGCCCTTGGCGCTGCTGTCGAGCGCCGAACCGCGGCATCGGGCTGCGGTCGAGCGCAACGCGCGCTTCCACGCGCAAAGCACCTCGCGCCGCGATCGCGGCGACCTGATCAACTGGCGCTATATGACCGCGGGCATCGTGCTCAGCGAGTACTTCCTCGCCAGCGGTGCCCCGTGGGTCCCGGAGGAGCTCGAACAGATCCGCGATTTCTTGCTGGAGTCGCAGTACATGCGGCTCGAACAGGTCAACCCGCTGGTGAAGCAGAGCCACCCGGATAGCTATCCGCAGGATGCCCAGCAGCAACACGGCGGTTGGGGCCACAATCCGGGTTTCGAGGGCTACGGGCCGATCGCCATGCTGACCGCCCAGGGGCTCCTGGCCCTGTCGCTGATCGAGGCCTGCGGTGTGGCGGTCCCCGGCGAACGCCTGGAGGCGGCGCGGGCCTTCCTCGAGCGCGGCGCGGGTTCGAACGGCTACGTCTGGTACGCCGACCAGGTGGCCGCGGAGCAGGACTGGGCCGACATGGGCCGCACCGGCGCGGCGGGGATCGCTCTCTGGGTCTACTCGGGCCAGAGAGCGCCGCTCGCCAGCGCCAGCCGCACCCAGGCGCTGCGGCACGCCCTGCTGATCGGCGAGCATCCCGAGAGCTTCCCGGACACCCATGGGTCGCCGATCCTCGGCATGGGCTACGCGGCCCTGGCCGCCCACCTGCACGCGGATAGCTTCCGGCGCCTGCTGGACGCCAACCGCTGGTGGTTCAGCCTGGCCCAGTGCCCGGACGGCAGTTTTTACTACCAGCCCAACCGCGACAACGCCGGCTACGGGTCCGATTCGCGGCTGTGCGCCAGCGCCGTGACCGCGTTCATCTTCTCGATCCCGAGGCGGCAGCTGGCGCTGACCGGGCGCGCGGTCCAGGCCGCTGCGGGGGCAGCGGAGGCCCCGGCGGACGGGGCCGAGGAGTGACGGCGCCGCAGCGCGCCTTCCGCGGCCGACTCCCGGCTCGGCGCGGAGCTGGCGGGCGGGCTGCGGCGCGCGGGAGCATCCCGGCGCACTGGGCCGAAGCGCGGACGGGGGGGTTTCGAGCGCGGGCCGGGCGGAGCGGGCCGGCGGCCGCGGCCGAGCCGGCGGCGGGGTGCCCAGCCCGCCAGGGTCCGCCACGGACGGCGCTCGCCAAAGGCTCTGCCCGCATCCAACTCCCGCGAACCCGGCGCGACGCCGGACCCGGGTCCGCAGGGCCCGATGCGTAGAATCCGACCGCCCCTCCCCGCCCTCCCACCGCGCCGATGCCCTTCCAACTGGCCTTCGTGACCCTGCTCCTGGCCCTGCTGGCCGTCGCCATGCGGGCCGGGTCGGTGGGCCTGACGTCCCGGCCGGAGGAGCCCCATTCGGTGGCGGCGGTGCTCGGAGTGCGGCGCAGCTTCGTGGCGCTGCTGGGGCTGTCCCTGGGCCTGGCGGTCTGGGAATGGAGCGCGGGCCACGACTGGACCCACTTCGCCTGGGCCATGCAGGGCTGCCTGATCGTGGGCTTCCTGGGCTCGGGCTGCTGGCTCGCGGAGGCGTCCGAGCTCGAGCTCGACTCGCCGGCGGACGAGCGCCCCCTGCGCCTGGGCGCCCGGCCCTGGGTCTTCCCGCTGTTCCTGGTGCTGGTGGTCGGCCTGGTGCCGACCCTGCTGACGGCCTCCCCGAGCCCGGCCCAGGCGGCGCGCGCCGCGGACCCCCACTGGCCGGCCCTGTTCGATCTGGCGCGCTTCGGCTTCGGCGGCCCGCGGCCGGCCAGTCTCGAGCCGCTGACCCCCGACCAGCTGGCGCGCGGCCTGGGCGCCCTGCCGCGCCCCCTTTCGGTCTCCGCCAGCCTGCTCTATTCCGCGGCGCTCTTGGGCATCGCCTTCGGCCTGCTGCGACTGCTCGCGGGGCGCCTGAGCCAGGCCCGCCAGCGCGCCAGCCTGCGGCTGATCGGACCCTGGGTGCTGTGGATGCTGCTGGTGCTGTCGAGCTCGGTGCCCGGCGACCCCCTCGATGCGGGCTTCTTCCTGCCCGGCGGCATCGATCAGGCCGGCCTGTGGAAGAGCGAGCCCATCCTCCTGCGGGCCTTCGGGCCCGTGCTGGCCCTGGGCCTGGCCTGCGCCCTGCTGGCTGCCGCACCCGCGCGCAGGGCGCAACGGGCGAGCTGAACGGCCGACCAACGCTCAACAACTCCACGGGCTTTCCAGCGCTGCGGCCTGCCGCAGTTCGGTGCGCAGCGCGAAATGCGAGCCGCATGGCGCGAAGTGCGCTGTCCGAGGTGCGGGATGCTGAAGACAGGGTGCTCGATGCGGAGCGTCCCGAAGCCCGGACTGCTCGATCGACGCCAGCGATTCAGGTCCCGAGGCCCTGGTGCTGCGGCGCCGATCGCGCCCGCCAGCCATCAGCGCGCCGCGCGGCCGAGCCGGTCGTGGATCGCCAGCCAGGCTTCGCCCTGGGGCGGGGCTTCGATCAGGATCCGGTCGGGGAGGCGCTGGTCCAGGGAACGCAGGCCCGCGTAGAGACCGCGGGCGTAGCCGCTGGGGTCCGAGGGCAGGGCCAGGCCCTCGAGGCCCGCGGGCAGGGTGTCGAGGGCGAGCACCAGGGCGCTGCGGTGGCTGCGGGACAGGGCCGCGGCGCGCTCGGCGAGGGCGGGGCGCGGGCAGAGTTCGGCGGGCGCGCGCGGGGCGTAGTGGCTCGCCAGGGAGCCTGAAACCCGCGGGCTGTGCGCGCTCTGGCCGCGGGCGACCGGCTGGCCGAGCACCGCCTCGAGCTCCGCGGCTCCGAGCGCTCCCGGACGGAGGATGCGCGCGCTGCCGCTGGACAGGTCGACGATCGTCGATTCGATCCCGAAGGCGCAGGGGCCGCCGTCGAGCACCAGCGGCAGCTCGGAGCCGAACTCGGCGCGCACGTGCTCGGCGCGGGTGGGGCTGACGTGGCCGAAGCGGTTGGCGGACGGGGCCGCCAAGCCGCGGCCGAAGGCCTGCAGCAGCTCCAGGGCCACCGGATGGGCCGGCATGCGCAGGCCGACCGTGTCCTGGCCGCCGGTGACCTCGGGCAGGACCTCGGGGCGGCGCCGCAGAATCAGGGTCAGGGGCCCGGGCCAGAAGGCCTCCACCAGGCGCCAGGCGCCCTCGGGGATCTCGCGGGCCCAGGCCTCGATCCAGGCCACGGCGCCCAGGTGCACGATCAACGGGTGGTCCGCGGGCCGCCCCTTGAGCGCGAAGATGCGCGCCACGGCGCGGGGCGAGGTCGCGTCGCCCGCCAGTCCGTAGACCGTCTCCGTGGGCAGCCCGACCAGCTCGCCGCGCCCGAGGGCGGCGAGGGCCCGGGCGCGGTCCGAGGTCGAGAGGCGCGGCGAGGTGGGATCGGCGAAGGACACGCTGCCAGCATAGGGGGCGGATGGCGAGCCCCCGGCCGGCCGGGCCGCGAACGGGCGGCAGCCCCGCCGGAAACCGCATCCCGCGGGGGCCCCGGATCGTTGGCGCAGCCCTCAGGGGTGCGCCCAACGGCCGCGTCGCCTGCCGCCGAGATGCCGGCGCTCTCCGGCAAGCGCCACGCCGGGGCGAAAAAGACAGAAAAGTGTTCCGGAACGCCGCGGAATCCGCCGCTTGCGCTGTAGCAGCAGAGCTAGCACAGCCGATCGGGCCGGCATGTGGATCCAGATCGATCCGCTCTGCGCCGAGCCGCTCTTCCGCCAGGTCTGCCTGGGGGTCAAGGCGGCGGTGGCGCACGGGCGGCTAGCGGAGGGCGAACGCTTGCCGTCGGTGCGCGAGCTGGCCCAGGAGCTCGCCATCAATCCGAACACCGTGGTCAAGGCCTACGCCGAGCTCGAGCACGAAGGCGTGATCGTGCGCCGGCAGGGGGCGGGCTGCTTCGTGCGCGGCGCCCAGTCGGGCTTCAGCGAAGCGCACCGGCGCGGCGAGCTGGCCCGCCTGGTCGAGCGCCTGGTGGTGGAGGCCTTCCACCTGGGGCTCGGCGCGGACGCGCTGCGGTCGGCCCTCGAGCAAGCGCTCCTGCGCCTGGCGGTCAGCGCCGAAAAGGCGCCCGGCGGCGATCCGGGCGCAGAAGATCAGAAAAAACCTGCAACCGAACGGGGCGAGCCCCGGTCTCCAGATTCGCCCGCTGCGGAGCGGTGGGCCTCCTGATGGACGCGATCCGATTCGAAGACGTGTGGCGGCGCCATGGCGACCGCTGGGTGGTGCGCGGACTCGACTTCCGTGCCCCGCGCGGTCAGGTGACCGCGTTGCTCGGCCGCAACGGCGCCGGCAAATCGACCTCGATCCAGATGCTGATGGGCTTCATGGCCCCCCACTCCGGGCGGGTGTCGGTGCTGGGGCAGGATGCCTCCGGGCTGGATGGCGAGATCCGCGAGCGCATCGGCTACGTGCCCGAGGAGCACCCGCATTTCCAGGGCCTGCGGATCGCCGAGGTGCTGGGCTTCGAGGCCGGCACGCGCCGGCGTTTCGACCGCGAGCTGGCCGAGGAGCGGCTCGAGGCGATCGGGCTCGACCGGCGGGCGCGGGTCGGCAACCTCTCGCGCGGCATGCGCGCCCAGCTCTCGATCATCGTGGCCCTGGCCTGCGACCCGGAGCTGCTCGTGCTCGACGATCCGGGGCTCGGCCTGGACCCGATCGCGCGCCGCGAGGTGCTCGAAGCGGTGATCGACAGCCTGGCGGAGCGCGGCACCTCGGTGCTGTTCACCAGCCACGTGCTCTCGGACGTGGAACGCCTGGCGGACCGCGTGGTCGTGCTGCACCAGGGCCGCGCCTACCTGGACGCCTCCCTGGACAGCCTGCGCAGCGGGGTCTTCCATGGCTTCCTGAAGGCGGGCGACCTGGACCCCGCCGCGCTGGCCGCCCGGCCCGGCCTGCTGTCGGCGCGGCGCCGCCGCGGCGGGTTCGAGATCTTCGCGCAGGACCGCCAGGCGCTCTTGGCGCTGGGGGAGTTCGGCGCGCTGGAGGTCGGCCCCTGCCCGGGGCTCGAAGACCTGTTCCTGGGGCTGCTGAGCGAAACGAGGAGGTCGGCGTGATCGCACTCTTGCGCTACGAGGTCTGGCGGGCGTTCTGGGCTGGGCTGATCTTGACCCTGCTGCTCGGCACGCCGCTCCTGACCCACGACAACGGCGAGATCCAGGCCCTGCTGGTCGATCGGAACGTGTCCCGCGACCTGGCCCGGCTGGCGATCGCCATGCCCTTCGGCCTGGCGCTGGTGCAGTTCGGGCTCGAGCGCTGGCGCGGGCTGCTGCCGCTGCTGGTGCACCGCGGCACGCCCGCGTGCCGCATCCACGGGGCCAAGTCGATCGTGGGCCTGTCGCTTTCGGCGCTGTTCCTGATCGGGGTGCTGGCGATCGAGGCGCGCCTGGCGGTGCGCAGCGGGCAGCCGGCGGTGCTGATCCGCGAAGCGCTCTGGGTGCTGCCCCAGCTGCTGTGCCTGGCGGGCCTCAGCTGGAGCACCGGGGAGCTGGCCTCGCGCGGTTCGCGCCGCGGGGCCGCGGCGACCGGGGCGCGCCTGGGAGCGGCCTACCTGATGCTGCATGGCCTGCACGCTTGGGGCCGCGAACTCGGACATGCGCTGGCCGTCCCCTTCGGCCTGTGGGCCTACTGCGCCCTGATGGCCGCGGTCGGGGCCGGCCTGTGGGCCCATTCCCACCACAGCTACGGTCGTCCGGACCCGGTGCGCACCGCCAGCGAGCCGAGGAGCGCCCTGGCCGCAGCCCTGGTGTTGCTGTGCCTGTGGCCGAACATCGACAACCTGCGGAGCCAGGTCGGCGCCCTGATGCAGATGCGCCTCGAAGCGGTCGAACCGAGCCTGCAGGTCGACGGGGAAGGCCGGGTGTACGAGCTGTTCCACGAAGAGCGGGATTTCCGCCTCGAACCCCTAGGCGGCGGTCCATCCGTGGCCGTGACCTCCCGCGACCTGCGCCAGTACCAGGCCCCGCCGGTGATGGGCGATCCGCGCCTGCACCTATCGCGCTCGATTCGGGCCGGGCGCTCGAAAGAAGCCGTCGGGGCTCATTCCTCGCAGTTTCAGGCGGGGGTCCAGCGCCAGGTCCTGTTCTTTGGTGCCCGCCTGGAAGACCCCGATTGGGAGGCCTTCGGACCCGCGTTCGCCGACGCCCGCCGCGATGGCACGGTCAGCGCCAGCCTGTACTCCTTGCTGCCGGATCGGCGCCTCGAGCTGTGCTACGAGGCCAGCGCCCAGGGGCGCCGCCGCCGCGGGGAGTCGGATCGACTGCACGCGGAGTTCCACCCGCAGCGCAGCGACGGGCGGCCCCTGTCCGGGCCGATCTGGTGGCTCGACGAGGAGCTGCTGATCGACCAGGGCGATGGCACCGTCTGGCGCCTGGACTGGAAGTCCCCGGGGACGAACCTGACCGCTTTCCCTGCGCCGCCCGGGCGGCTGCTCGGTGTCGAGGAGCTCTACTCACGCTCGACCTGGTCGCGCCTGGCGCGCCTCGAATCCCCCGCCGACGGGGTACACACCGAGGCCGGTACCTTCCGCTACGACGGCAGCGGTTGGGAGAAGGTCGCGGAGGGCGGGGAGCTGCTGACCGCGGAGGCGCTGCTGGCGGGCGTGCCCGCGCCCCTGCACCTGCGCAAGCAACCAGACGTGCTCGGCCGGCATCGCTCCCTGCTGATCGATGGGAACGGCCAGACGATCCAGGAATTCGACACTTCGAGGGAGGGCCGCCGCGCGGAGTCGCGTCGGCGCACCCTGCTGGCGGCGCGGCTGTGCGCCCTGCCGGCCACGGCCCTGGCCGCCCACGACCCGGCGCTCGGGGACCTGCGCCTCGGCCAGGGCCTGCCCGGCTGGGTCGCGCCGGTGCACGCCGGGATCGGACTGCTCGCGGCCCTGGCAGCGGCGCTCCTGCAGCGCAGCGGCCGCGGACGCTGGGCGGCCGTCCCCCTGGGCCTGCTGCTCGGGCCCCTGTATCCCCTGGCGCTCTATGCCGCCAGCCACGAGCGCAGGCTGGCGCTGCGGGCCGGACCGCGGGGACTGCCCGCCCAGGCGCCGCTGTTCAGCGACCGGGAGGCCCCCGCCCTCGGAAAGGCCGCCTGAGCCCGAGGCCAGGGGCACCGGGGGCTGCCGCGCTCGACCGCGCTGGCCCGTGCGCCGCCGCGCTGGCCCGGCACCGACAGGCCGCAAGCAAGAGGCGGGCGGAGCGGGCTTCCAAGCACCCGCCCCGCCCGCCTGGGCCGGCCGCGGACCCCGAAGGATCGGGTCGGCTGGGGAGTGCGGGACTCCCCGGCCCCCGGCGACGGGGGCCGTACAGGGGTCGGTCGCCGAGCGGGGCAACCCGCGCGAGCGACCGACCGATCGGAAGCCGTGCCGGGCGGCTACCGGCCCCGGCTGAAGCTGGCCGCTGCCCACTTCCGATCTGGATCGCCACCGGCCCCAGCGGTTCCGCGGGGGAACCGCCGCGGGCGGTGGGCGCCGTGCTCCGCTCGGTCGATCGGCGCAGCGCCGGGCTGGACCCCGGCCGCCCTGCGCGGGACCGCTTGCACCGCAGGCGGCCCCTGTGACGGGCCCGCGGAGCACGGCCTGCGTCGCTCAGCCTCCGAGCAGGCAGGCCAACTGCTCACCGAAGGGTTGGACCAGCTTCGGATTGATGCCGTTGATGGTGATCCACTTCTTGACCACGTCGGGGAACACGACGTTTTGGAACCCGGCGGCCTGCAGGCTGGTCCGGGCGCGCCCCGAAGCCAGGGCCAGCCCGGTTTGGGTCTGGGACAGGTCCGCGGGCGACACGGGGTCACCGGCGGTCTGCAGGCTCTGCGGGAAGTAGGTCCCGCGCAGCTCGGGATTCAGCAGCAGCTCGGTCTTCTTGGTCTCGGCCTCGAAGATGCCGATCGAAGACCAGCCGCGCACCTCGAAGCGGCCGTTGGCGATCAGGTTGGGGCCGTTGGGGGCCGGATTGAGGTTCGGCAGCAGGGTCCACAGGCCCGACCAGCCGCCGCAGATCTTGTACAGGTCGGTGACGAAGACCTTGGCGCAGCCGTTGAAGGTCGGCCCGAGGTAGATCAGCTCGCCGAAGTTGGTCTGGCAGAACTGGGCCGCCGGCCCGCCGGTGATGTCCAGGATCGACTGGTGGTTGCCGATACCCGAGGGGTCGATCTGGTTGCCGCCCGGGATGCCGCTCAGGGTCAATTCGCGGTCCTGGGGCAGGTCGCACTGGTTGCTCTGGTCGAAGGTCGGGATCACCAGCAGCAGCCGGAAGGTGAAGGTGCCCGAGCACAGGTTCGAGAAGTTGAGGAAGTAGCCCTGCACGACCTTGCGCGCGATGGTCACGAAGCCCGGCGCGATCGGCAGCGTCAGCAGCTCGAAGGTCGAGATCTCGGTGGCGGTCGGGTGGGCGGGTTGGGGAGAAAGTTGCATGGGAGATCGGTGGACGGGTGTCATTGAAGGGGCGAAACGGGCTGCATGCCCGTTGCCCGGGGTCGCTGGTCTGCGACCGCGAGCCGGATCCCGAGGAGCCGGCCCCGCGAACCGCCGCGGCCTATGGCGCGCGGATCGCGTCCCGCTGGGGCAGAGCCCCGCTGTCGCGCGCTCAACCGCGCGGTTCGAGCATGCCGAGCCAGCCGGCCTTGACCGGTCCGTCGCGGCGGATCGGCGTCGGTTGGGCTGCGGTCTTGCCAGCGCCGACCTGCTGGTTCAGCGCCAGGGCGGCGGCGGCGGCCAGGCCGGCGGCGCCACCCTTCAGCAGGTTGCGACGGGCTTCGACGCGCGCGCTTTCGGCGCCGAGCTCGCTGGGCACGTTCTCTTCCGAGGACTTGGATTGCATGGGGTCGTCCGGGGGTGGTGCGGAATCGTTGCTGTCCGCTTCAGCAGCGCGTGGCACAGCGCCGCGGCGTGCCAAGGTGTGGCATGGACGGACCATCCCTTCACCCAAAACAACCCAGAATCCGCGTAAGACTCGTGTAATACCCCCCTAGTAAACAAAGCGTAAATCCCTGCAGCCTTTCGCAGGGAAAGCCGGGAGGATGCCCGGCTGCCGCGCCTTCGGTCGCCAGCAGCACAGCAGCACAGCAGCACAGCACAGCCGGACGGCAGGAAGGCAGCAGCACAGCACGGCACGCACTGGGCCAGCCTCCCCTTCGACGGGAGCCCCAGGCCTCGAGGACGGCCCCTCGGCGTCGAATCGACACCGCCCCTACATTCCCGGCTCCGATGCCCGGGCGGCGAATTCCGAGGGGTTGCCGACCGGCGGGCGATCGCCGACCGGCGAGCCTCGGCGCAGCGGCCTGAACCGAGCGCGCGAGAGCCGCTGACGATCCAGCCCGCGCCGCCTGGACCGGCGGTTCAGTAACCCGCCGCGGGATCGACCACGTTGAGCAGCGCTTCGCCGCGGGCGAAGCGCCGCAGGTTCTCCCTTTGGAGCGCCCAGCGCCGCGAGCTGGTCAGCTCGGCGCGTCCGGCCACATGGGGCGTGAGCGTGACGCCCGGCAGCTTCCACAGGGGATGGCCTGGGGGCAGGGGCTCGGGCTCGGTCACGTCCAGGCCGGCCCCGGAAAGGTGGCCGGACTCGAGCGCGGCGGTCAGGGCCGCGGTGTCCACCAGCGCGCCGCGGGCGATGTTGACCAGGTAGGCGCCGCGGGGCAGGAGCGCCAGGCGGCGCGCATCGAACAGGCCCTCGGTCTCGGGCGTCAGCGGCAGGCAGATCACCAGGAACTCCGCTTCGGGCAGCAGGCTGTCGAGCTGGTCGCCCGTCTCCAGGCGATCGACGCATTCCGGTCGCTCGCGGGGGGTGCGCACCGTGGCCAGGACGCGCATGCCGAAGGCGCGGGCGCGCAGCGCGACCTGCTCGCCGATGCCGCCCAGGCCCGCGATCAGCACGCTGCGGCCCGCCAGGGATCCGAGCCCGTCGCCGTCCCTGGACCAGGAGCCGCGGGCTTGGGCGGCCCGATGCCGTTCGAGGCCGCGCACATGGGACAGCAGCAGCGCGAAGACGTGCTCGGCGATCACCGGACCGTGCACGCCCTTGGCGCTGGTGATGACCAGGTCGGGACGCTGGGCGAGCCCGGGCAGGGCCAGGGTGCGCTCGACGCCCGCGCTCAGGGCCGCGACCCAGCGCAGGCGTTCGGCCCGCTCGAGGAAGGCCGGGCTGAGGAGCTGGGCCTCGACCGCCTGGGCCCGCTCGGCGTGCAGCAAGGCGCGCTCGACATCGAGCCCGCTGATCACCTCGACCTCGGGCGCCAGCCTCCGAGCCTCCTCGATCTGGGCCTCGCTCCAGGATCCGGCCAGATACACCAGGCGTTCGCCGGCGCCGGCGAGACGCTGGATCTCGGCCGCGGGGAGCGCCGCCCGGGCGCCGCGCTCGGAGCCGGGCAACCCCAGGGCCTGCGCGGCTGCGGAAGCGGCCTGGGTAGCGGGCGCGGCGCCGGTCTGCGCCAGCCTCCGATCATCCGCAGCTCCGCCCTGGGCACCCGCGGCGGGACCGGTCGCCGCGCGGGCAGCGCCAGCATGCGCGGCCTCCCCCGGCGCCCGGCAGGCGCCGAGGGCTGCGCCGCACAGCGCCAGGGCGGCCGAGAGCAGCGCCGGGGTGCTGGCGCGCGGAGAAGGGCGGGCGGCGGTCATGGGGGCGCGGCTCAGCTGTGGACCAGGGAGCGGAACAGGCGCGCCAGGGTGGCGCGGGGATCCTCGGACAGTCCGCTGTGCACCGTCGAGGGCTGCAGCAGGGTGCTGCGCGGGGTGGTCAGCCAGTGGAAGCGTTCGGACTGGGTCAGGGCCGCGATCGGGCCGCCGCTCGGCTCGCCCCGGGCGATGGCGGCGAGGCCCGCCAGCGCGGCCTCGATCGGAGCGGGCTCGAGCGCTGGGCACAGGGCGCGGGCGCGCTGGAACAGGCGCTCCGGCGGGTCCAATTCGAGCCCCAGGAACCCGAGCCGGCGCGCGAACAGGATCACCCCGGCGTTGACGAACTCCTCGCGCTCGATGCGCGGCACGAGCCGCAGCACGGCGTAGTCGTAGGGACAGCGTTCGGCGCTCACCGGGGGCCCTCCAGCAGCTCGGGCAGGCGTGCGGCGCGGCGTTCGAGCCGCTGGGCCAGCTGTGCGCGGCGCGGCTCTGGATCGACGCCGGCCGCCGCCAACCATTCCGCGGGCACCAGCGCCAGGGCGGCCCGCAGGGCCCCGGGCGTGACTTCGGCGGCCAGGGCGCGCGCTGCGGCCGGCAGCTCGCGGGCCAGGGGCAGCGCCACGTGCTCCGCCAGGCGCGGCAGGGCGGGCTCGCGCTCGGGCAGCCGGCCATCCCAGCCGTGCTGCCAGTACAGGGCCGCGCCGTGGTCGATCAGCCAGAGGCGCTCGCGGGCCCAGAGCAGGTTCGGATTGCGGTGGGTGCGGTCGACGTTGCTGACCCACACGTCGAAGGCCACCAGCCGCGCCGCCAGGTCCGGATCGATCGGCCAGCGCCCGCTGGGGTCGTAGGCCACGGCCCCGCTCAAGAAAGCGAGGCCCAGGTTCTGGCCGACGCTGGCGGCCAGCAGGTCCTGCACCTCCGGATCCCCTTCGCTGGCGCCGAAACGCGGCGGCAGATCGAGCAGGGCGATGGTCGGCACGGCGAAACCCAGGGCCCGCGCCAGCTCCCCGGCCACCAGCTCGGCCACCAGGGCCCCCGGGCCCTGCCCCGCCCCGCGCAACTTGGCCACCCACAGGCGCCCGTCGCCATCCTCCACGAGGCCCGGCATGGAGCCCCCCTCGCGCAGGGGCAGCACGTAGCGCGCCGCTTCGACCCGCGGCAGCGCCTGGGGCTCGGGAATGTGATCCATTCCTCTAGAGCGTAATCAAAGGGCGGGCCGGCCCATCCGCGAGCCGGCCCGCCCCGCGGCGCCGAGGGACCCGAACGATCGCCCGGCGCCTCGTGCCGGAGGAGCTCAAAAGCCCCCCCCCAGGGCGTGGCTCACAGCCCGTCGATATCCACCCGCAGCCGGTTGCTGTAGGTCGTCACGCCGTTCGGCAGGAAGACCATGGCCTGCAGGTAGAACTCCGCTTCGTTGAAGGCGGGGAACAGGGTCCCGAAGGGCAGCGAGATCGTGCTGACCGGCGTGGTGGTCAGGCCGGGGGCCCCGGCGATCTGCGTGCCGTTGGGGGCGAACGGAGAGATAGCCAGGCTGCCGAAACTGAAGCCCGGAATACGCAGGTGCTCCATTTCGGCGCCCATCGGCAAGGTCGCGCCGAGGAACAGCAGCCAGAACGAACCGGTCGGAAGCGCCAGCTCGAGGTCCAGGCTGGCTTGGCCCGCCCCGTTGACGCGCAGGTTGCCGAAAGCGTCCGCCCGGCTCAGACCGCCGCTGGCGGCGTAGCGCAGACGCACTCCCTCGGGGGTGAACTGATCGGCGCCGCGGTGGATGACCTCATCGAAGGCCACGGCCCGCATCGTCGAGCGCGGATCCAGGTCCATGTCCAGCGCGTGGTTGGCTGCAACCGACTGGCCCGCAGCGACCACCGAAGCCCCCGGGAACACGAAGGCGCCGTTGCCCAGGTTGGCGACCGAAGGCGAAGCGGCCGTCAGATGCAGATCGAAGGGAGCGAAGGCCTGCACGAACTGGGGGTTGGCGATCGCGGTGTTGGAGATCGGGATCGGCAGGACGATCGAAGTCAGCGGGCCGCTGGCGTCGAAGTCGTTGGATTCGAGCACCAGACCCGCGGGGGCGCCGGAGGGCAGCTGCACCTCGGCCGGATTGAAGGTGGTGCCGTTGGGCTGCACGTAGGACGGGCTGAACAGGATGTTGTTGGCGATGACCACCTGCTGGGCGGCGCCGCCGTTCTCGACACGGATCGACGCGGGCACCGTGCTGCCCGCGAAGTTGCGCACGAAGGCCACCGTGTTGTTGACGATGCGGCCCGAAGCGCCTTGCAGGTAGATGCCGAAGTCGCCGGTGACCCCGGCGATCGCATTGGAGAGGATCCGCGGATGCAGAGAGCCCGGGCCAGCGATGGGCGCCTGCACGAAAATCCCCGTGAAGGTCGTGAACATGCGGTTGGAGCGGATCAGGTCGCTGCCCCGAGCCGAGTTTTCGATCCCGATACCCCAGCGCAAGCCGGAGAACTGGTTGTCGACGATCTCGTTGAGGTGGATCGGCGCTCCGGCGGTGCTGGTGCGGATGCGGATGCCGTCGCCCCCGATGCCGAACAACTGGCACTGATTGATGCCGACCTGGCTGGGGTTCGTCCAGTTGGCCGGCAGGCCGTTCTCGCTCGGGTCGATCAGAACCGCATAGGCGCCCGGCGAGGCGGAAATCCTGAGACCGCGCAGCACCGTCGGCGGGAGCGCTTGGGTGGTGTCGTTGACCTTTTCGGTCAAGGGACCGGTCACGTGGTCGATCTCGATCGTGCCCTGGTTGGAGAAAGGCACCGCCGGTGCGATCAGGACGCTCGATGTGCCGCTCGCGTCGTAGTAGGCCTCCAGCGAGAGCCCGAAGGCCGGGATGCTCAGGGGCTGGTCGAGGGCGTAGTTGCCCGGCAGGAGGTTCACCGTGATGCCCTTGCCGGTCGTCGGATGGAAGATGCTGAGCCAGTAGTCCGCCTGCTGGATCGCGTCGGCGATCGGCAGGGGGCTGTTCGGATCGAGGCCCGAGTTCGTGCTCAGTCCGTTGGGAGCGGCGAACAGGCTCAGAATCGCGCTGTTGGTGTCGTGCACCCAGTTGCCGAAGGCTTGCTGGGCGTGGGCCGCGCCGGCGAACAGGCCGGCGGTCAGGCTGGTGAGGAGAAGACCGTGGAGTTTCATGGGGAACAGACGAAGGAAGTCGTCCGCTCCGCCCTCTGGACGGCCGACGCCCCGGCAGTGCCGCGGCGCCTCCGCAGGGAGGCACGTTCGCCAACGATCCAGCCGCCAGGGTCGCCGCCGGCCACGCCCGAGGCGTGACCGGCGGTCGTGCCGCCCGCCCCTCAGGGGCGACGGGCTCTAGACCCGATCGGAAACGGATGCGATGAAGAGATGCCGGCCTTCCAGAATGCTGGAGCGACCGAAGGCGCGCCGCAGGACATCCGCAGCGCATGGCCCCTAGTTGCCGGCGCTGCCCCGCCGAGTTTCAGTCCTTCCCGTTCCTTACGCCGCGCTTACACCCCAGGGCCCGATCTGGGACGAAGCCAGCACGGACCCGCCCGGTCCCCGCCTCCGCCCACGCCCCGCCAGGATTTCCCCGGGTCGGGAGCCGGCGCCAAGGCCCGCCCGCGCTCGCCCAGCCAGAGGAAGGCCGTGGCCGGCTGGCCGCACCGCTGGCCGCGGCGGGAGCACCGCGGGGGGACGCGGGACGACCCCCTGGCTTTCAGCGCGCCGGGGAGAGTTCGATCGCGGGGCGCGAGAGGTACAAAAACGACAGCCCGCCATCTTCGCTCAGGAACCAGGGCAGGTAGTCGATCGAGGTGCCCGGCCAGGGGCAGGTGGCGTCGAAGGGCAGCCAGCCGCCGTCCAGGTAGACCTCGCACCACACATGGCCCGAGGCGAGGGCGGGCACCCAGCCGGCCACCTGGCGCGCCGGCAGGCCCGCGGCCCGGCACAGGGCGATGGCCACGTCGCTCTTGTCCCAGCAGTGGCCGTAGCCCTGGCCCAAGACCACGTCCACGCCGTAGCGGCTGCCCTTTTGGTCGCCGGCGAAGCGGATCGCGCTATAGGCGTGGGCCTGGATCGCGGCGAAGCGCTGCGCGGGGTCCTCGAGGCCGGCGCAGAGCTCGGCCGCCAAGCGTGCCGCGGCCGGAGTGCTCCAGGCGGGCGCCTCGGGCAGGCTGGGGGCCGGCGCCGCGCTCGGGATGAAGCGCTCGGGCACGCTGCCTTGCACCGAGACCCGCACCGCCGGCAGCCCGTGGCGCAACGGCAATTCGCCAAAGCGCACGATCCAAACCTCGCCCGCCTGGCGCTGCTCGAGCGGTTTCGGCGTGAATTCGTAGCGCGCCTCGAAGCCCGGGCCGGGGGCGCGCAGGCGCAGCTCCCGGCCGAACTCGAAGCCGCGCGTCAGCTCGGCCAGTTCGCGGGCGGAAGCGGCGTCCCCGGGCTGCTGCTCGAGCGCCAGGCACAGGTTGAAGGCCCGGTTGCAGTCGGCCGCCGGCGCGCTGGAGACCGGCGCCAACCAGAACTCCGCCTGGAAGGCCTGCGGCGCGGGCGCCTCGAGCCCCAGGGCCTGCCCCAGGGCCGCTGCCGCCAGGGCGTTCATCTTGGCGAATTCGATCACCTCGGCCCCGCGTCGGCGCACGACCGCCGCCGGACGCCCGGCCTGCAGCGCGCGCTCGAGCTCCATGGCCCCGGCCTCGTCCGCCGCTTGCAGGAAATTGGCCTGCAGGCGCAGGCCGCCCAGGTCGAGCACCTGATTGGCCAGCCCGCGCAGGGGTGTGCCGAGCTGGGAGCTGATGCGCTCGAGCCCGGCGGGATCGGCGCGCTCCGTGGCGACCACACGCCAGCCGGGCGGCAGGGTGCGGCCTTCGAATCCGACCGGGGCCGGCTCCTGAACACCGAGGGACAGGGTCAGGGATAGCGCGATTGCCAGCATGGGAGTTCCGCGGGGGTCTGCGGCGATGCTAGCGGCGCGGTCTGGGCGGCGGCGCATGCGAGACCGCCGCGGCCGACCTGGTCTCGCGCTTGCGCCGCAGCCGCGTTTCGTCGCCGGGAAGGGGCGCCGCGATCCGGGCCCGCCGGGGGCCTCAGCGCAGGCGCCGGCGCAGCCCCGCGACCAATTGCCAGCATGGGAGTTCCGCGGGGGTCTGCGGCGATGCTAGCGGCGCGGTCTGGGCGGCGGCGCATGCGAGACCGCCGCGGCCGACCTGGTCTCGCGCTTGCGCCGCAGCCGCGTTTCGTCGCCGGGAAGGGGCGCCGCGATCCGGGCCCGCCGGGGGCCTCAGCGCAGGCGCCGGCGCAGCCCCGCGACCAAACGCTCGAGCGCCGGCGGGTGCTGGCGCAGGAACAGGGAGGGCTCGACCAGTTCGAGCTCCATCAGCAGCGGCCGGCCATCCGGCCCCGGCGCCAGGTCCACGCGGCCATAGAGCAGCGGCGGCAGGCGCTCGAGCAGCGCGCGCGCGAACTCGGCCTCGGCGGGCTCGATCGGCGCCGCCCGCACCGACTCGGCCATGCCCACGAAGCGCGGCGACTTGCGCACGGCGTGGCTCAGCTCCCCGTCGATCACGACCAAAGCGCGCTCGCCGTGGCCCTCCACGGACTCGAGATAGGGCTGCACCAGCAGGTCGCGCTCGGCGGCCAGGGCCGCGGCGTGGGCCTGTGCCGCCGGCAGCTGCTCGGCGCCGTAGCGTTCGGTCGACCAGGAGCCGGCGCCCACGGCCGGCTTGATCACGAAGCGCCGCCAGCCGGTCTCCTCCAGCAGCGCGGCTAAATCCGGCTTTTCGCCGCGCCGCAGCAGGCGCGTGGGGACCACCGGCAGACCCGTGGCGGCGAGCTCGATCAGGTAGCGCTTGTGCAGGTTGCCGCGCATCAACGGCCCGGGATTCCACAGGGGCGCGGCGCGCTCGACGCGCTGGATCCAGGCCTCGAAAGCGGCCACGTCCTGGATGTAGTCCCAGGTGGAGCGCACCAGGGTCGGCACGGGCTGGTCCCAGTCCTCGTCCCCGCCGCGCCAGGGGCACAGGCGCGCCTCGATCCCGGCGCGCTCGAGGGCCGAGAGCAGGGCCGGCTCGTCGGGATCCGGCTCCGGCAGGGGCCGGCAGGTGGCGATGCGCAGCGCGGGCTTCATGCGGGCTTGGAGGTCGGCCAGGGGCCGCAGCGATCGAGGGTTTCGCGGGCGTGGTAGAGCACCCGGCGCAGGCGCCGGACTTCGTCCAGGAGCCCGAGCACCAGGGCGTCGTCGATGCGGTCCAGGGCCGCCGCGCGCAGCACCGCGCTGCGCAGGGCCGGTTCCTGTTCGACCTGCTGCTCCCAGAGCGCCTCGAGGCGCCGGCGCAGCTCGGGGTCCGCCGGTTCGAGCCCCCGGGCCAACCCGGCCAAGCACTCGCCCGCCTCGGCCCGCGCCCTTGCCAGGGGCTGAGCCACGGGCCCGGCGCGCTCGAGCTCGGCGTCGCCGAGCCGCGGCTCGGCGCGCCGCAGGGCGCGCTCGAGCTGATCGAGGGCCTCGAGCAGCTGCACATGGCGCTCGTGCCAGATGCCATGGTCGCGGTCGGTCTCGAGCTCCAGCAGGAAGCGCCGCAGGGCGGCCAGGGGCGGCAGCAGCGCCTCGCCGGCCAAGGAGTGGGCGCCGCGCCCGCGCAGCGCCAGGTGGTCGAAGGCGCGCGCCGCCAGCCGGCGCAGTTCGGCGGCCGCGGTCTGCACCGCCGCGTGGGGCGAGCGCAGCAGCGCGCGGTCGAGGGCCACGCTGCCATCGCGGGCCGGGACCAGGCGCTCCACCAGCCGCGCGAAGGGCCGGGTCAGGGGCAGCACGACCAGCACCCCGAGCAGATTGAACCCGGTGTGGAAGCCGACCAGCGCGAACTCGGGATCGCCGGCGAGGGGCAGCCAGCCGCGCTCGACCGCCGTCACATACAGCGGCAACAGCAGGAAGGCGGCCAGGCCCGTGAACAGGTTGAAGATCACGTGGGCCAGCCCCGTGCGCCGCGCCCCCAGGGTGCCGCCCAGGGATGCCGCCAGGGCGGTCACGGTCGTGCCCACGTCCATGCCGATCACCAGGGCCCCCGCCTGGGCCAGGTCGATCTGGCCCGCATGCAACGCCGCGATCGCCGTGGCCACGCCGGCCGAGGAGGCCTGCGTGATCAAGGTCATCCCCAGGCCGATCGCCACCAGGACTCCGCGCCCCCACAGGCTGTCCGGCGGCAGCCGCTCCGGGCTGGGCCAAAGATCGATGCCGGCCACGCCGTCCTGCAGGATCCCGAGCCCGGTGAACAGCAGCCCGAAACCGGCCAGCGCCGAGCCCGCCGAGCGCCCGCGCGCACCCAGCCCGAAGCGCAGCGCCATGCCCACGAACACCAACAGCGGCGCGATTCGATCCAGATCCAGCCGAAACCCCAGCAACGCCACCAGCCAGCCCGTGAGCGTCGAGCCCAGATTGGCCCCAAACACGATCCCCAGCGCCTGAGCAAAGCTCAACAATCCAGCCCCCGCAAACCCCACCGCGATCACCGTGGTCGCACTGGACGACTGCACCGCCGCGGTCGTCACCAACCCCGTCACCGCCCCGCTGACCGGCGTCCCCGTAAACCGCCCCAAAGCCTGCGCCAACCGCCCCCCCGCCAGCGCCTTGAGCCCCTCCGTCAAACTGGCCATCCCCATCAAGAACAGCCCCAACCCTCCAACCAACGCCAACAAAGCCGGGCTCACCCCCCCAGGATACCGCCCTGCCCTGCCCCCAGCCCCCGCCCGCCCACTACCGGCCCACTGGCCGCCCACTGCCCTCCGACAACCCGCCCTCGGCCTACACCCGCCTGCAACCGCACCCGCACAGCACCCACGTCTGCCCACCCACCTGGGCCCACCCACCTGGGCCCACCCACCTGGGCCCCGCCTGCCCATCCCCCCCTGAGCCGACGTGCTATCCGGCTGCTACTGCAACCCACCCCGAGCGCACGGACACGGAACGCGCAGACCCTCAACCCAGCCACGGGCCTACCCAACCCCGTCGCGGATCGCACCTCGCTTGCCCCCCACCGGCATAGGCGCCCTGCATCACCACTCCAGCCCCAAACTCCCCATCCCCTCGCACCAGCCCCCTGCTGCCGCCCGGTAGCCTGAACCAAGCGCCCCTCAGCCTGCAGGAATCCGAGCAAGGGCGGCAATCGAGCACGACAGCCCCTACCTGCCCTCCGACCTTCCAACCCGCCGAAACCAAACCAACCGCCCCCAAAGCTTAGGTACTGAAGTCCATTAGGTACACAAAGGGCGACGTTCCTTGACACCCCGCACCATCGGATGTGCTCCCGATCCCGGCAAGATCAGGAGCCGCGCCCTACCCGGGATACGGCCCGGCAAGGGCCCCGCGGCTCCCCGAACCCGGCAGCAACACCACGACCTCGAGGGCAAGTGGCCAGACGGAACTTTGGGCAGTTGGACTGTCCAGCGAACCGGGACAAGCTCGCCAAAGGTACCGATTTCTAACTGTTTTCGGAACAGTCACATCAAACGCGATCCAAAATCCCAATCCCGATAAGTGCCTGAAGATGGTCGGCAAGCGCCTGCGGCACATGGCCGCCGCTCATAAGCACGCCAGCTTCCATATTCTTCTCGAGGGCATGCCCCGTGAGATTAGCGCTGGTTATGAATGCGCGCGCACCATCGACGACGACGACTTTCGCGTGGACCTTGCCCTCGACGAAGGGCTCGGGCTTCTCTTTCCACGTGAAGAGTTCCGCCGTCGCCACGCGCGATCGCATCTTCGCGGCCGGGTCGTAGTTCAACGTACCGCCGTGGCTCGTCGAGGCCTCCAGCAGAATGCGGATGCGAACGCCTCGGCTCGCGGCGTCGTTGAGCGCCGCGACGACGCTGGGCACGTCGTAGGCTACGAAGCTCACAAGGAAGACGTCCTTGGTCGCGCTCGCGATGAGGTCGAGCAGTACCTGATCGGTCCTGCGCGTCGGCACGAAGCGTGTCGTCGGACCCGTCCACACCAACTCGACTCTCAGCTCACGCTCGACGCGCAGGCGCGCCTCGGATGCGCCGAGGAGCATGCCCGCCACCTCGTCGCCGCTAGCCTGCGCCTGGCCCCACGCCGCGACTACGCGCCCGAGGGCGGCGCGCGCAGCGGCCGTATCGGCCAGCGTGTTCGGGTTCGGCGCCGAGCCGGAGCTCGAGAGCCCGCGTAGCGTCGATGCAACGATGCTAGCCTTGGCTGGAGAAACGAGAGCTACGAGGTCAACGACCGCATCGAGGAGCGCCTGCATCAGATCCCCGCGAAGAAGGCCGCGTCGTTGATTTGCAGCGTCCGGATGACGAGCGCGCGATCGAGGTAGCGGTTGCCGCACTCGCACGACGTCTCGGAGACGAACGAGCACGCGTGGCACGAGGCAGCGTGCAGTGACGAGTCGGTCCTAGGGTTGTGCTCGGCGCACAGGGGATCGGACGCGCAGATCTTCGCGCGGTCGAGCGCTTGGCGCAGCAGCCGTCCGAGGTTCTCGGGGTTGCCGAGGTCGACCAGCCCGCCAAGCGTGCCGTCCGAGTCGGCCGCTGCCGTGTAGATCAAGATGCCCGCCTGCGCCTTGCCCCCTTCGGTGTCGGCATACACCCGCTCTCGTAGACTCGCCGCGTTGTAGCCACAGTCTAGCGCGAGCTCTCGGATGAGCAAATGGGCGATGGTGTGGAGAAGCGTGAACCTCATGCCGGGAAAGCCGAGATCCGGATCGAGCCGACGACGCGCGCGCCAGCCTCGGTGGCCCCTGCGTAGCTCGGCCTCCTGCGTCCACACGCCCGGCCACTTAGCCCAGTCGGAGAGCGCCTCCTCCGAGAACTGGAGGAAGATGCCCTCGCCGTGGACCTGGGTGGCGGGCACCCAGTGGGGGGCTGTGCGTCCGATGGGAGCGCGCGGCGCACGCTCGGCGCCAGCGCCCTCGTTGGGCGACTCGACGCGCGTGAAGCCGAGCAGCGCATTCACCTCGCGCAGCCGCTCGAGGAGGAGTACGCGCGAGAGGTGCTTCTCGAACCCCTTGGGCACATCCGCCTGCTTGCTCATGAAGTGCGGGTAGTCCGTTGGGGGCGTCGGCGACGTGAGCACATCCCACTCGGGCCCCTTCAGATCGAGGTCTTCGTCGCCCACCGCGCCGGCGCGATGGGCTTGGATGGCCTCCCACACCTGGTCGCCCGTGAAGGCGTCGATGCCCGGGAGCTGCGCCGACTTCTTCAACGTCTTCACCACGGCCTCCGCTTCGACAGCGCTCTCGACGTCCTCGAAGAACTTCCAGCCGTCGGCGACGACCTGCGCGAGCGGGCTGCCCGTCTGCGGGATGGCGAGCACCGAGAGGGTCACCGGGAACCAGCCGTTCGTCGCGCCGAGCAGGATGGCGCGCGGGACTTCGGCGCAGCCGTCCTCGAACTTGTTGAGGTGCGGATGACGCCCACGGCAGCCCGGCAGGTTGTCCTTACCGACCTGCCCGAAGGCCTGCGACATGCTTTTGGCAGCGCTGCACGAATCGCAGCGCACCCAGAGGTTCTCGGTCTGGAGCGAGGCGCCGCTTTCGAAGAAGCGCAGCGTTCCATTGCAGGCGCTCGGTCCTCCGTGAACGAACCAGTGCCACGGGAAGTCGTCGAGGTGCCCCTCGCGGCACGCGAGCAGGAAGCGTGAGGGCACCGCGTCCGCGTCACGCGGCCTCTGATCACCCTTCGATCCCGTGCAACCTCTGTGAACGAAGCGCGTTCGTTCCGGCCGGAACCTGTCCGGCTTGAGCTCGAACAGCCCCGCGTCGAAGGGCGAGAGCAGCCCGCACTTCACGCAGCGCATCCAGCGTGGGAACGGCTTCACCGGCACTCCGATGAGCGCCTCGGTCGAAAACGGATCGACGACGTCGCTGGCAGTCAGCGGCGGCATGCGCAGCGACTCGACCTGGTCGCCGAGCACGCGGCGCACGTTCGTGAGCAGCCGCGCCTCCTGGATTGGCTGGCAGCGGCCAATCTCCCAGCGGTCGATGCCCATGGTGACGACGGAGAGGTTCGGGAGATCGATCAGCGCGCCAGGCCCGTAGGTCCAGAGGAGCTGGCTCGGGCGGACTTCGCCCACCGGGGTCTTGCTCATAGTGTCTCCTCCGCGGCCGCTGCTTCATCCTCGGGCGTGGGCCTTGGGCGCCAGACCGGATCTTGGTTCGAGCGATCGTCCTCCATCACGAGGTTCACGCCGGGCTCAACCTCGCGCATCGACATGGGCACCGTCCACGTCGACCACGGCTTGATGCCGGGTGCCTCGAGGAGCGCGTAAGCCGTCGGGCCCGCGCCGTACTTCTGGTACACGAGCATGCGCCCAGGCACCGCCGCCGCCTTCGCCCACTCGTCGGCGCGGCTCTTCATCTCGGCCATCGCGAGGTTCTTCTTCGCGGAGTCCTCGGTGACCTCCCAGGTTCGCTCGGTGACCGAGTCGATCGTCGAGACCAACTCTGGGCGGCTCGGGCTCGTAAGCGCGCCCGCGCCCGGGTTCGGCGCGAACGGCTCGAAGCGGTTCCGCATGACGGCGAGCATCGCGCCGGTTAGCCCACGGTCCAGCGCGCGCGGCGAGAACGGCGTGACGGACTGTGCCTCTACGTGTTGGTAGAATGTCGCGTGGTAGTGCTCGAAGGTCTCGTAGTGCGAGAGGTCGCGCGGCCGAGCCCAGGTCAGCACCGCCGCAACCAGACCAGGGAACGCGCGGCCCACGCGGCTGGTCGCCTGGATGTACTCGGCGGTGCCCTTTGGCTGGCCGTTCACCACCATGACGCCGAGGCGGTTCACGTCGACTCCGACTGAGAGCATATTCGTGGCCAAGACGATGTCGATCGGCCGAGGGGCCTCCAGGCCGCGCTTCGCGCCACTCAGTCGCGCTGCGTTCGTGTCGTAGGCCACATCGAAAGGGATCTCGAGCTGGTCGAGATACCTCGGGATCGCCTCACTACCGACACGCGACGTCAGTTCCGCAATCGTCCGTAAGTACCGTGACTGCAATCCGGGTCGTTGAGTGAGGCCTTTGTCCACGCGCAGTGAGCGCGTCTGCACGTCGTCCTCGGCCAAACGCTTCATTCCCCCCAACTCACGGAGCGAATTGAAATAGCCCACCAGCGTCATGTAAGGATCAGCGATCGCGCCAAATGTGTCGAATAGCGACTGGGCGGCCGTGGCAAATGCCGAGTAAACGCGAATCAACACTGCAGGCCGCGAGCTGCCCGGCGAGCAGATGCCCATGTACAGGCGCCCCGGCTTGCTCTCGATCGAGCGCTGCATCGAGAAGAAGTCGTCTTCGACGTCGAGCGCCTTGGGCGGGAAGATTGCGAGGCGGCGCATGAATACGTTGCGCACCTGATCACTCGCGCGTCGCACCGTCGCCGTCGACGCGACGACCTTCGGGCGCACCTTCGTCTTGCCGATATTCCATGAGCAGAGGTCATCGACTGCCGTTTCGTAGAGCCCGACCATAGTGCCGAGCGGTCCGCTGATGAGGTGGAACTCGTCCTGGATGATGAGGTCCGGCGGGCGCACGCCGCGCACCGCTTTCACCTTCGCGGTAGGGTGAGGCTTCCGCGCCCTGTGGCCACCGCCACAATCGTGTCCCGGCCAGAGCAGCCCGTGGCGCTCGCACTCCTCACGCACGTTGCCGAAGAGCGTCCGTACCTCGGCGCGCCACGCCATCATCGCGAACTTGTCGACGGTGGCGATCATCATCGTCGGAGGCCGGTGGTAGATCTCCTCGTCGACGAGCTTCACCGGCAAGCCGGGATGCACGTTGCTGCTCGACTTCGCCTTGCTGAACTCGCACTGCGAGAGCTTGTCACCGCAGTAGATGGCGGTGCGCCTGGCCGTCTTGTCGACCTCGATGTCGCGCCCGGGCTGAATCTCGGTGCCGCACCAGGGGCAGCTCGTAAGCTGCGCGGGCGACGCGATGCCGGCGCGGTTCCGGTCCTTGTCGCGGATGGCTTCGATGGCTTGCTGTGACTGCTCGGTGCTGCCCGGCGTCACCTTGTTGCCCACCCACAGGCCGAGTGTGAACGGTTCCGCGCCCCACTTGGCGACGTCGGCGGTGCGGATGATCTCCATCGCGCAGAGCAGCGTCGCAGCGCGCTGGAACTGCTGCAGCGTCAAGAGGCGCAGCGTGTAGCGCATGATGACCGTGAGCCCGCGCCCGCCATCGAGGTTCTCGACGACGCCCTGCAGGCGACGGATGCCCATCGCGAAGGCGGCGACGCCCAGGTACGCCTCGGTCTTGCCACCGCCCGTGGGGAACCAGAGCAGGTCGGCGAAGGCCTCGGCGGGGCTCGTGCGGTCCGGGTGCTTCGGATCGGCAAGCGACGGGATCGACAGCAGCAGGAACGCGAGCTGGAACGGGCGCCACGAGCGGTTCTTCCGCACGTCCACGGAGCCGAACGTCAGCTCCTCGCCGCGTCTGCGCTTGAGCGCGTAGATGCCTCGGACGCGCTGACGGGCCATCGAACGGTTTGCGAAGCGAAAGGCCTCCAGCGCATTCGGATCGGCGAGCAACACCTTCAGGCCCGCTCGAAGGCGTTCGAGCGTGGTCGCGCACCGATCGAGGGATTCCTTGGCCGGAGCGTCGTAGCCCTTGATCTCCTTGCCGACGCGGGCGCGCTGGTCGCCGATCCACACGGCGTAGTCGTCGACGAGCGTCTTCAGCGCCTCTTCGAGCTCGCCCTTGTCGAGATCGGCGAGCGAAAGCATGTCGAGCCAACCCCGCTCGACCATCTTCTTCATAGCGGGGCGGTCTTCCGGTTCGAGGCCCGGCGTCTCGGTGACGGGCACCTCGAAGCTTGGGATGACCTCGGTGCGCACCTCGACGGCGTGTGTCGGGTCGTCGTCGGGCGTCTCGGCGTGAACGGCTACACCGTGGCCTACGGCGAACTCCACGCGGCGCCGGTAGATAAGCCCGAGGTGGTCGCGCTCGGCGTCGTCCACGACGATATCGTTGCTTGGACGACGCAGGAAGACCGGCGTCCCGGCTGCGTTGCCCGCGCCCTTCACGCTCAGCTCGGGCTGAAAGAGCCAAGCGCTGTCGCGATTCGTGTCGGGCTCGCGCTGATCGTTGACCAGGAACAACGTGACGAGGCGCTCACCATTGGCGTTGGTGCGCACGGCTCCCTGGATGCGAACTTCGTGCTGCTCGCTGTCGGGTGCGAGTGGCTTGATGGGACCTTCCTCGAGCTTGAGCGTCAGGCGCCCACCGCGCGGCGAACGGCGCCAGACCTTCACCTTCGTCTCTTGGACCTCGCCGGTCTCCCGGTTCCTCCGCGGCCGTGTGTACTCGTGCTCCTCCTTCGGAACACGCGCGTAGCTGCCCCATCGCGCGGTGACGTCGAGCGCCTTCACGTCGGGACCGACGCAGAAGGTGAGGCCCAGGCTCGACGGCACGAGCGACTGGTTGTTGGTCGTATCGATCTCGTCGAGCGCGTCTTCGTCGGGCTCGACACGCCCGCTCGCGCGATTGAACTCGGCGCCCGGTTCGTGGAGCGTGGCGTCGTTCTCTTGCGCCGAGTCGTCCTCTTCGTCGGCCGCCGCTGCGGGTTCGACCTCGCTCGCCGTCGTCGCGTCACCCGGGGCGCGCGGCGCGAGCTTGCCGACGAGGTAGCGGTCGCGAACGCTCATGTCGACGACCAGTTCCGCGGGACCGTTTGCGGGCCCGAGCAGGTCATCGCGCGTCGCCAGCTCAAGCAGATCCCGCACGTAGGCGGCGTCTTGGATGAGCGGAACATCGTCCGCCGACGACACGCCGTCGCGTGCGAGAACCGCTGACAGGTCTTCGGGGCGGAGCCGCGTGACGAGCCCGGTGGGGAGCGTCAGCCCGATGTCGGCGAGTGAGCCCGCCACTTTCACCGTGTGCGACTTGTCGAAGTAGAGCGTGGTCGCTTCAAGGTCGGCGCGGACGCGGAGGATGCGACCCACCCGCTTCAGTGCGCCAGGCGCGTCGACTACGACGACCCAGTGGGCCGGCGCGAGTCCTCCGAAGCCGAAACGATCACCGTCGAGCCGAACGACGAACGGGCCGAGCGACGTCGCCTCCCTGGCGAGCCATGCCTGTGCGTTCGGTGCGGTGGTCGTCGTCATGCGTCAATCCTCTCGCTACAGCTCCACCCGCGAAAAGTGCGGGTAGATCCGGTAGAACTTCTTGAACACCTCGAACGGGTCTTCTCCGAGCCCCGACTTCGGCAGCTCGAACCCGAGCCTCGTCCTGGCGTCGTCGTTCGATTCCATCGTCAAACGCTCCAGCGTCGAGAGCGCCGGGAGGTCGATGCGCAGAGGGTCGTTGGGCGGCGAGTAGAACGTCCACCCCTTCACGAGGGGCTCGATGACGGTTTCGTTGGCTGCGCACACGACGAGTGTCGCCGTGACCATCGGCTGGCCGTCCGCGTAGTGGGTGCTCAGCGCCCACACCACCTTTCGCTCCGCGTGGCTCAGCACCTCCTTCTCGACGGCCAGGAACAGCGCGCGAAGGATACTGGGGCCGTAGGTCTTCTTCTCCATGCCCGCTGCGTTGATGTCCGTGGGGCACAGCGAGCCGAGTCGGTCCTTGAACTTCTCGAGCCGCCACTCCCACAGCGCCTGCCCCGAGAGCTTCGGGTTCGGCTCACCCAACGCGCTGGGCTGGGCGTTGAGCGTGAGGCGCAGGATGCTGTTGAGCTCCACCTCGCCGACGGTGCGTGCGAACCGTCCGATCTGCTCGACTGGTTTCGGAGCCGTGTAGTCGAACCAGATGATCGCGGGCCGATCGAAGTCGTGGGCGTCGAGGTAGTCCTCAAGGCTCGAATGCACGCACTCGACGGACGCGGTAGGGCGGTTGAAGATCTGTCGCTTGTGGACCTCCTCCTCCGATTCGACGCTCGTCATGCGGTCGATGCCGAGGCGCGCATGCACGAGCCGGAAGTCTTCGAGGAACGAGCCTCCGAGCCCGATGTAGTAGTGCCCCTCCAGCGCCAACGCTGGCGCGAGGCGGGTCAACAGCGAGAGGAACAGCTCTCGATCCACGGCCTTGTTCGGCCGCAGCTTGTACGGCACTGACGAACCGGTGCTCACGATCAACTCCTCCGCTTCTTGGAGGGCTTGGCCAACTCGAGCTGGATCTTGAAGCACTCGTCTCCGACAGTACCCGCGTTCACGTCGGGGTCGTCGAACAGCATCTTCGAGACCGCCCGCACCTCTTCGACAGGACGAGAGAAGACGATCCTCTTGGACGAGGGCTTCTTCTCCTCGGGCTTCGGCAAGACGTTGTTCTTCTTCGGGTTGAACTCGACGACGTCGACGTCATCGCCTGCCTCGTCGATCGCGCTCGACTTCTTCGCCGTCTTGCGCGCGGCGACCGCATCGATCGCCTTGCTAAGTGGCAACGGCTGCGCGTCCTGCCAGTAGCTCTGTTGGTCGGAGCGAGGGTGGTTCTTCCAGTCGTTCGTGTACGAGATCCAGACCCGCATGCCCTCCTTCATCTTCACGAGGGACTCGAGCCAGAGCTCCGACGACGCATCGAGAGCGCGCTTGGTCGTCGTGACCGGGAGCTTCTTCGCGTCCGTCGCGCGGAACTCGATGATGCCGGTGATGACAGCGAACTGCGGGTGGTAGAGAGGAACGAGCGGGAGGTCTCCCCAGCCCGTCAGGCGGCTCTTGTCGCCGACGATCACCGCGCGATCGTTGCAGAGGACCGTCCAGCCGGCCGTAGCCGACGCGCGCTGGCCTTCGAAGTCCGCGTCATCTTCGTTGTCGTCGCCCTCGGCGCGACGGCTCGTGTTGAGGCCGACGGTGATCGACACCGTCACGTCCCCGCTCGTCTTGCGGAAGACGTACGGGGCCGGACCATCCTCGCGAGGCGAGACGAGCACCTCGACGTGGACGGGCTTCACGGACTCCCCGTTGATTTCGATCTTGAAGCCCCACTGGAGGAACATCGTGAAGTGCTGCGAGATGGCCGTCGTCACCTCGTTCACGAAGGCGGGGTTGGCGAAGTGTCGGGCGACGCCTTCGTTCAGGTCGGTCACGTAGATCGTCGTCCCCGGGGCCTTGAGCTTCTCCTTCGCCTCCGTGGGTTCGTTGATCGGCAGCGGGTCCCAGTTCGTCGCGTCGAGCCAAGCTGCCGTGATCGGAACTTCGTAGGTGTCCTGATTGCCATCCTTGTCGTGTCGCGTCTTCACGATCGCGTTGCGACCCATCTTGAAAATCGCGCGCTTCATGCCGACGCCGTACATGCCGATCGTCTCGGTGTCGGAGTCGCGGTTGTCGTTGGGATCGCGGCCCATCTTGAACGCGTAGTTCTTCGCGACCTCGCGAGGGATGCCACCGCAGTTGTCCTCGATGGAGAAGTGGTCCTTCGCCAGCGTGATCTTGACCAGGTACCTCGAATAGTCGGGCTTGCCGCCATTGCCGAGGCGTAGAGCGCCATCGAGGCAGTTGTCGATCAGGTCGAGGATGGCGTCCTCGAGCTTGATGTCGCGCGTGAGCATTGAAACGAAGAACTGCTTCGTCGGGCTGGCTTCGGCGCGGTCCGCGGTGGGCTTCATTCCTGGTCTCCGGCTGCACTACACGGTGACTTCGAGCAGGTCCCGCCCGCCGATGCCTGGAACGACGACCACGGTAGTCGGCACCGTGTGGTGAGGGCCGAGTGCTTGGAACCCGTTCGGATCGACGATGACGTAGCACTGGGCCGCGAAGCCACCGCTCTGCCGAACATTGCCGGTGTATGTGACTTCCAGTACGCGATCCGTGAAGTATCTGTGGCTCCCGTAGCCGATCGCAGTTCGCCAGAGGATATCGACGGACCTGCGGTACGGAGCCGGGGGCGTGTGGGCGACGGCGATTGCCAGGAGGTACTCGTCGAGCGACCCGTACACACCGTCATCAGAGCTTCGGTTGAAATACGGGCCGAGCTGGGCGACGACGTTGACGTCGGCGGCTCGAATACCCATCGTTGTGCCGTTGTTTGCTTGGTTCCAGATCTTGAAGTCGAACATGTCTACCTTTCCTTGTGTGTAACGCTCTCAAGCAGGTGAAAGCCGGTTGCCCAATCATCCTCAGCAGGATTGACATTCGTCCGGTCGCACCACCACCGATAGTCGGCTTCACACTCTTCCCGCGTCCGGCCGTATCGTGCCCCAACTAGAAAGTGGGCCATCTTGTCGAGCGCGGCGAACTCGCTGGGCGGGTGCTCGCGCAACTGCATTGCCTTGCACACTTGAATGAGAAGCGCGTCCAAGGCTGGCGCCGACGCACCGAATGGGCTAGTGATCCTATCGGGTGCCAC
>ERZ1066133.74-NODE-74-length-55161-cov-7.012775_pt1 | contig 55161 bp, 52 predicted proteins | sample MGYA00382780_ERZ1066133 | MGnify/ENA primary metagenome ERZ1066133 (study PRJEB33369, sample SAMEA5778363) | biofilm metagenome | biome: Industrial cooling water; feature: Water cooling tower basin; material: Biofilm | place: United Arab Emirates | collected... | reverse complement strand
CTCAGCTTTTGTTTCCTTGCAGGGAAAATAAAACCAGATCTTGTTTTTGCAGATGTTCCTTCAGGAGCACCAAAATGATCCATTGCGCAACGGAAACCAATATCACTTGCAGCTTGATTTTCTTCAATAAAGCGACGAGTACCTGGACTTAACCAGTAAGCCATATCTCTCCAACCACCACCTTTATACACACGACTTTTATCTGAAATCAATGTGGTTTTTCCATAACCATCGCGATTATAATTGTACGAACCTGTAGTTGCAGAATCACCGTCCATATAATCTAATGCATAAGATCTTTGGTAATTTCTCCTTTTCTTAAGAGCACTGTCAGCCTCAGGAATCATTTTAATTCTTCCCTTATCATCACGAAGATTTCCCTGGCCACCGGACTGATCAATTTGCATGAACACGTTTCCACGAATTGGATTCATATCTGCTACATCCTGAGAGTTCATTGGTCGATACACATCACGTACCCACTCATTTACGTTACCACTCATATTGTATAAACCAAATCCGTTTGGTGCAAATGCGGTTACTTCTGCTGTGTAGGCAGCATTATCATTCAACCCTCCAGCAACACCCATGTTGTCGCCAGCTCCTCTTTTAAAGTTGGCCATAAATGCACCCTGCATAGCGCTTTTTCTTACATATCGGAGGTTATCAAATCCATCATTTTTCCATGAATAGATTTGCTTATTGGCAATTACTTCTTCGCCACGCTTATTTCCTCTACCCTTAGGTTGAGGATTTTCAACAATGTATCCATATGCAGCATATTCCCATTCTGCTTCTGTTGGTAAACGATATGCTTGCTTCAGGATACCATCTTCCATATTTACTTTAGTTCTAGGTCTGCCAGCAGCATCTTTAAGAGGATTGCTTTTTGAAGTGGCCGTTTTCCCTGGAGTAGCCTGGTATTCACCTAACAAATAAGATTGTGTGTTGAAATTATCCTGCCCAGCACCTTGCATAGTTCTTTTAATCTGGCTCTTAGGATCCAAATATCCCTTTTTCATTAGTTCTAGTTCATTTACTCGATCTGTTCTCCAAACACAATAATCTTGTGCTTGTAACCAAGTAACACCAACAACTGGATAATAATTAAATGAAGGGTGACGGAAGTAATATTCTACCATTGGCTCATTATAAGAAAGTTCCGATCTCCATACTAAAGTGTCAGGCTTAGCTTGTTCAACAATTGAATCCATTCCAGCACCACCAAAAACATTTTCAAGCCAATATAAGTACTCACGATAATGAACATTCGCTACCTCGGTACGGTCCATGAAAAATGAGTTAACTGTAACTCTTCTAGGCGTGTTGTTCCAATCGCCCATAACATCTTCTTGAACAGCACCCATAGTAAAAGTTCCACCTGGAATAAAAACGAGACCTGGCGCAGCTTTAACGTCTTTTGGCTTAGCAACAGAAAAACTACCCATGTTTTTGTCATTGTAGTTCCATCCTGTTGCAGTTGAAGCTTCCTTTTTCTTTTTGAAAAGATTACAAGAACTCACACCTCCCGCCAAAGTGGCTAATAAGAGGACTCTGATCGCTATTTTCATGCTTTTAAATTAATGATCTGGTAGAATTACTCAATAGATCTCTATATTATGGATGGCGAAAATACAATTTCGGTTCTAAAATAGTCAATTCTTATGTTCCAATTGGGTAGATTTCTATTAATTTTTTCAAAAATTGTTAAATTTCTGTACAAAAACAGCTTGTTGTGGTTAAAACCTTAAATGCATGTATAAAATGCTGATTTTTATCATAGTAAGCCAACTTTGTCTGAATTAGCTTTACCAATCTAAATTCAACATGTATATGAAAACGATTCTTGTTCCAACCGATTTTTCAGCAACTGCCACCAATGCAGCAAAATATGCGGTTCAACTTGCAGATCAAATCAAAGCTTCTAAAATTGTTTTCTATAATGCATTTCAAGCTCCTGTATCTGTAGATCCTACCCTACCTGTTGTTCAAATGGTGAGTATCGATGATCTTAGAAAAACAAGTGAAGAAGCCCTCAAAAAATTTGCTTCAGAAAATGGCCCTGCTGGATTAGATGTTGAAATTGTAAGTGAATACCATACTTTAAATACAGGTATTGAAGAAGTTATACAAAAAGTACAGGCCGATTTAGTAGTTATGGGAATAACGGGAGGCGGTGAACTTGAGCAAATTTTTATTGGAAGCAACGCAGTACATGTAGCTAAAAACAGCTCAGTACCTGTAATAATAGTGCCAAATGGAGCTCAATACGTTAAGATTAATGAAGTGATGCTAATGACCGACTTAAAGAACGTAGCCGACACCATACCTGAAGGCAAGCTTAAAAAATTCTTCCAAACCATTTACCCAAGACTGTTTGTTTTACACGTAGATCCAGAAGATACTAGAGAAACAGCCGAAGCGCAATATGAAACTCTACTTCTAGATAGCATGTTTAGCAGTTTTCATCCTGAATATATTTACTCAAGCAGGGAAGATTTTACAGATGCAATGAACGAGTTTGCAGAAAACAGAAGTGTAGATATGATTATTACTATTCCAAAAAAACGTTCTTGGTTTGATAGTCTTATTAAACCAAATCACACTAAAATGCTGGCATTTCACAGCAAAGTGCCACTTATGGTAGTGAATAATTAATCTGCAAATAGCCCTGATAAATTAATCGGGGCTATTTTATGAAAAACTATTCCGGTCTTTGTCTTGATATCCCCACTCTTGGTTTTCTTCTAATTCAGGACCAGCATAGGTAGCATACCTAAGTATAGTATATACCATCCAAATCACTAGAAATGGAGACAAAGCAAACATGCCACCTAAAACACTTAGTGGTGCGCCCACCTCATGCAGTATGGTATAAATAATCAAATAAAAAGTGACGAAAAAAGTTGCAAGCTTGTAATTTTTCATAAGTACATTTTTAGCGCAAAACGCTAAGCATATACTTTTGTTCAATATGCTGCCGGCAAATATTAAACACTAAGTCAAATATTGTGCAACAATCGGAACCCTTCGCCCCACACCAAATGCTTTTGGACTAACCCTTATAATTGGACAAAACTGATTGCGCTTATATTCGTTCACGTTTACCATACGTAATACTCTGTCTACTAAATAGTTGTCAAATCCTAATTGCTTAATTTCTCCTGGACTCTTCCTTTTTTCGATATACAAATAAAGAATTCTATCCAATATATCATAGTCTGGTAAACTATCGCTATCCTTTTGATTGGGTCGCAACTCGGCACTAGGCGCTTTTTCAATGATATTCAGTGGAATAAATTCTTGGTTTTTATTGATGTACCTGGCAAGAGCGTACACCTGTGTCTTGTAACAATCACCCAAAATTCCTAACCCACCTGCCATATCCCCATAAAGCGTTCCGTAACCAGTAGCCAACTCACTTTTATTGGATGTATTTAATAGGATGTAGCCAAACTTGTTGGCAATTCCCATTAACAAATTTCCTCTGGTTCTACTTTGAATATTTTCTTCAGCAAGTGAAAATGGAGCATCTTGAAATATAGGCTGTAAGGTTTCTAGAAAGGATTGATAAACAGCATCAATTCTTATAATATCATAGGGATTCCCTAAATTCTTACTCAGCTCAACAGCATCATTCACAGAATGTTCCGAACTATAGGGTGATGGCATTAGTATGGAACGAACATTTTGAGCGCCTAAAGCTTCACATGCCAAAGCCAATGTAACTGCTGAGTCAATACCTCCAGATGATCCAAGAATAGCTTTCTTGAATCCCATTTTTTGAAAATAATCTTTAATACCCAAAATAAGTGCGGTATGAATTTGCTCAATATGCAATTCCGACTCTAATTGATCTGGAGCATACATACGCTCAGGCACTCTAGAAACTGGCTCAACTATTGGTCCGTTAATGGTACCGTCATCATTCAACTCCACTCCAATGATTGCTTCCTCAAACATGGGTAAAGCAGCACATAAGTTCGCATGCTTATCAAATACATAAGATGCTCCATCAAATACAATTTCTGTTTGACTTCCAACTGCATTACAGTAAAACATAGGAATGCCATATTTCTGCACATTCGCTTTTATAGTTGCTTTGCGGTCTTCATCATGTGTATAGTCGAATGGAGATGCACTTAAATTCAGCATTACATCGGGCTGCTCTTGCATTAAAATATCCATTGGACAAACCCTGTACAACGGATTATCGCCCATATTCCAAATGTCTTCACAAATTGTAATAGCAAGTTTTTTCCCTTTAAAGGGTACACAACCCCATTCCATAGCAGGTTCAAAATACCTGTACTCGTCAAACACATCGTATGTTGGAAGAAGTGTCTTATGAATTTCAGCCTTAACTTCACCTTCATACAAAAAGAAAGCAGCATTGAATAAATCTTTTCCTTTTGGTGATTGATTTCTAGACGGCGACCCAATCACTACCCCTATTGTATCTGCATGAAGTTTGATTTCATCGATAGCAGCATAGCATTTGTCAATAAAATCCGAAAACTCTACGAAATCTCTTGCGGGATAACCGCAAACACTCATTTCACTAAACAAAATGAGATCACCTCCTTTCAATTTAGCCTCTTCTATTGCCTGTATTATTTTCTGAGTATTGGATTCAAAGTTTCCAATATGATAATTCTGCTGTGCAATGAACACTTTCATTGTACAAAGGTGCATAATTTTAGTTAGGCGTATTCAGAGAATCTAAAAGCCGGCTGGCTTTAATTTTAACCCGGCAGTTTCTTCCCAGCCCATTAAGAGATTCATATTCTGAACAGCTTGTCCACTCGCACCCTTTAGTAAGTTATCAATGATACTATGAACAACCAATTTAGATCCAATTTTTTCAAGTTGAATGAGGCACTTATTGGTTTGTACAACTTGCTTTAAGTAAATAGCAGTTTTAGAAATATGCGTAAAGGGATGACCGTTATAAAACTGATTATACAAATCTAATAATTCAACTTCAGACAAATCGGTATGGATTGTGCTGCTTACAAATATGCCCCGTGAAAAATCGCCACGCCAAGGAATAAAATTGATTTCAACTCCAGGTAAATTTTCTCTTACTTCAGCTAAATGCTGATGTGTTAAGGTTTTATACGCTTGAATATTACCTACACGCCAACTAAAGTGACTGGTTGCTGAAAGCGATTGACCTGCACCTGTTGACCCAGTAATACCTGTTGTATGAACTTCGCTTAAAACATCAGTTTGCAAAAGTGGCAATAATCCTAATTGTATTGCAGTAGCAAAGCAACCTGGATTAGCAATAGATGAAGCAGTAGATATTTTACTTCGATTTATTTCTGGAAGTCCATATACAAAAGAGCGATCTGCAATAGTTGCATTTTCCGATAAACGAAAGTCGTTGGTTAGGTCTATTAATTTGACTGAGGTATTTATTCTATTTTGTTGCAACCATTTAACAGATTCCCCATGACCTAGACATAAAAAAAGCACATCAATAGATTGAGATAATTCGGGTGAAAAAACAAGATCAGTTTCTCCCACTAAATCAGGATGAGCTGCATACAATGGTTGTTGTGCATGACTTCTACTAACCACTTCCGAAATTTCTACGAAAGGGTGTTGCAATAAAAGACGTATTAGTTCACCTCCTGTATAGCCTGCGCCACCAATAATTCCAACTTTAGCTTTCATGTTGGGTATTGTTTACCTGATGAAAAATTGCAGTTTGATTTCCAAATATCTTACTAAATCCACGCACATCATTTCCAGTCCATCCAGTATTCATTTCTCCATACTTTCCGAACTTACTACTCATTAAATCGTTGGCACTTTCAATTCCAAGAATTTGAAAGCGATAAGGATGTAATTCAATAAACACTTTACCATTTACGGTCGATTGGCTGCTAGATAAAAACGATTCTATATCACGCATAACAGGATCCAGAATTTGTCCTTCATGTAACCAGTTTCCATAAAATGAAGCCAATTGTTCTTTCCACTGCAACTGCCATTTAGTTAGCACATGCTTTTCTAAAGCATGATGGGCTTTTAAAATAACCACAGGTGCAGCAGCTTCAAATCCAACCCTACCTTTAATACCTATAATTGTATCACCAACATGTATATCTCTTCCAATTGCATAGGCACCTGCCAATTCCTGAAGATCTGCTATCAGAGATGCAGGATGATCGTATTTTTTTCCATTTAAAACAACGGGTTCTCCCCCAACAAAATCCAATGAAATTTCTTGAGGTTGATGTTGTGTTAAGGGTGTAGGCCAAGCTTCCTCTGGTAACCAACCCTTGCTTTGCAGTGTTTCTCTACCGCCTACACTTGTTCCCCACAAACCTTTATTAATGGAGTAGGCAGCTTTTTCAAAATTCATTTCAACCCCTTTTGATTTGAGATAGGCAATTTCCTCTTCCCTGCTCAATTTCAAATCACGAATAGGAGTTATGATTTCTACATCAGGTATCAATATATGAAACACCATGTCAAACCTCACTTGATCATTACCAGCACCAGTACTGCCATGAGCAACTGCGTGAACACCTAATTTCTTTGCATGCTCAGCTATGTAAAGTGCTTGAATTAATCTCTCAGCACTCACACTTAAAGGATAAGTCTGATTTTTTAAGACATTTCCAAAAATGAGATACTTCAAAATTCGATCATAATAATTTTCAACAGCATGAATGGTGGTGTGAGATACGACACCTAATTTTTTTGCATGCTTTTCAATTTCAATCAACTCATTTTCTGAAAAACCGCCAGTGTTTACAATTACACTGTGCACATCAAATCCTCTTTCTTCTGTGAGATATTTAACACAATACGAAGTATCTAATCCGCCGCTAAATCCAAGTACAATTGAAGGTCGTTTCTCCATACATTAAGGTTTAAAAAAGAAACGAATGAGTGAAGATGCTGATCCACCAGAGTGTTTATCTCTTCGCAACAGCTTTTTTAAGAATCCAACTTGTTTTACATGAAGCAATCGCTCAAATACTTTTTTCTTTTTTTCAAAATAGTCTTTTGTTTCCTGCGGCTCGTAATGATCTTTAGGATCATAAAGCATGGCCGTACACATACAATTCTTTCGATCCTTACTCATCAAAATCTCATAATTCACACAACTTTTACAACCAGCCCAAAAAGCCTCATCTTGTGTTAATTCTGAGTAGGTAACAGGCTCATAACCCAACTCGCTATTTATTTTCATAACTGCCAAACCAGTTGTTAGACCAAAAATTTTGGCTTCTGGATAGCGTTCTCTAGACAGTTGAAATACCCTTGCCTTAATAGCTTTGGCTACTCCACTCTTTCTATATTCAGGAGAAACAATTAGACCCGAGTTTGCAACATATTCTCCATGTCCCCATGTTTCAATATAACAAAAGCCAACCCATTGGCCGAGTTTAGTAACTGCTATAACTGCTTTGTTTTCAAGCATCTTTTCAGCAATATACTCAGGACTACGTTTAGCAATACCAGTACCTCTTGCTTTAGCCGACTGTTCCATTTCGTCGGTAATGCGCATAGCATAATGTGTGTCTAAATGGGTAGCAACACGTATTTCAATGTCTTGAAGTTGTTCCAAAATTAAGTAAGATTAATTTTTGAGAGAGATGCACAACCAGTGCTATAAAATGATTCGGGGTTGATTCACTGATAGGGGCCATGGTGAGTTGCTCGCCTATCAGCATCCACGTCGGGGTCTAGGCAACGACTGTATAAAAAAAGCTTCCATATGTATTGGCATTGCAAACATGGGCTGCAAATGTAGTGATAGAATTGAATAGCTATGTTAAAAAATTGAAAACCATACTCCTTTATTTACTTTGGCTTTCAATAAATTCTTTGGCAAATCCAGGCAAATCAAATTTTTCCGGTCCAAATAAGTAGGTTTTTTTAGGTGTGTATCGCATAAGTTTTTCTAACCCAACACGATTAAATACTTGCGTAGCAGTATCATAGGCTAATATTGGATACCATTGCAAGCCCATCATTTCAACCTGCAACATTACCCTAGTTACCTGATAGCGTTCCTTCTCAGACATACGAATGGGATCTTGCATATAGGCAATTGTTTGAAATCCTTCATCCTTTAAATCTAACAACATTTCTTCGGAAGGATATGGACCTACTGTCATTTTCGAATGAACTTTCACAAATGCCGATGTGGAAGCTGTTTGAACAATTCGTTCTCTAGCCTCTGGCTGCTTCCAAAGAAAAATAACTGTACCCAGTATAAACAGGGGCATTAACCAGAGAATAAATGTTTTAGAAGCCTGCCCTCTATTAAAACTGGATTTTATGGTGTAAAAGGAAAAAATTAATGAAACAGTTAATACACCTAGTACTGCCCCAAATAGGTACCACATTTCTTGATCTGAGATATATGCATTTTTATCAACTGCTTGAAGCGCCCAATTAAATGGACCAAGAACTAAAAGACCAAGTAGTGCAAAAACCCACAAAGGCCAAAGAATAATAATCAAGAACCACTTTTTCATGGATATGGTAATTAAGATAAAATTACAGCTTTTATAGTATGCTTTGGTCTACTTTTGCGATATGCAGTATGAGCTCAAAAAATCGCTTGGACAACATTTTCTTAAAGATGAACATATCTGTGAAAGAATTGCAGCAACAATTCAAGAGCAACTACAAAAGCATTCTTTACACCAACTTCTAGAAGTTGGCCCAGGAGCAGGCGCACTTACAAAATATTTAATTCAATGGAATAATATTGACTTCAAAGCAGTGGAATTAGATCGAGAGAAAGTTACTTACCTATTGCATAAATATCCTCAGCTTGAAAACAAAATTTTAGAGAATAACTTCTTAGATATTGCTCCTCCATTTAATGACCCATTTTTATTAGCAGGAAACTTTCCTTACAATATTTCGAGCCAGATTGTTTTTAAAATGTTGGAATGGAAAAATCAAGTGCCTATTATGGTGGGCATGTTCCAAAAAGAAGTGGCACAAAGAATTGCCGCTCAACCCGGCTCAAAAGCATATGGAATATTAAGCGTGCTTTCACAAGCCCATTATGAAGCAACTTACCTTTTTGATGTTGCACCTGAAGCTTTTAATCCACCTCCGCAAGTAATGAGTGGAGTGATTCTCCTAAAAAGAAAAGCAACGGAATTATCTTATGTCTCTGAGAAAAAGTTTATCACTTTGGTAAAAACAGCATTTGGTCAAAGGAGGAAGATGCTGCGCAATCCGCTTAAACCTTTATTTAATGCAGATGTTTTACAGCAAGAAATTTTTTCAAAACGACCTGAGCAATTGAGCTTAGCTGATTTTGCAAACCTGACGCATTTAATGAAATGAGTATTGAACGTAAAAAAATATTAATTACAGCACCTACCCATGAGTGGCTACCTAGTTACCTTGAAGGGAAAGGCTACCAAGTAGATTATTTACCTGCTATCACTTATGAAGAGGTTACAGCTATCATTGGAGAATATGAAGGACTTTTTATAACAACCAGGTTAAAAATAGATAGAGAAATTTTAGCATCTGCAAACGAGCTAAAGTGGATTGCAAGATTAGGAAGTGGAATGGAGTTGGTAGACATACATACAGCAGAGAAAAAGGGAATAATTTGTATAAGCAGTCCTGAGGGTAACAGATTAGCAGTAGCAGAACATGCACTTGGATTACTTTTAGGTTTATTACACAAGATTCCTTCAAGTGCTGAAGAAGTCAAAAACGGTCAATGGAACAGAGCTGCTAACAGAGGTACAGAATTAAGCGGAAAAACAGTTGGCATTATTGGCTATGGACATACTGGAAGCACATTTGCGCAATTATTAGCCCCTTTTCATGTGAAAGTTTTAGCCCATGATAAGTATAAAAAGGGATTCGCTCAAGGATATATCCATGAGGCAAACTTAGCAACAATTTTAAAGGAAGCTAACGTCATTAGTTTACACTTACCGCTTACAGAAGAAACACATTTCTATGCCAATGACGACTTCTTTTCCGCTTGTGAACAACAACCTATTTTCATGAGTACTTGCAGAGGTAAAATCACTAAACTTTCAGCCTTAATAAATGCTCTTGAAAATAAACAAATTAGTGGTGCTGCTCTGGATGTTTTAGAGAATGAAAAAATCGACTCACTAAATAGTTTTGAACAACAACAATTAAATATTCTTTTAAAGAACCCTCAAGTTATTGTCACGCCTCATATTGCTGGTTACTCCCATGAATCTTACTTGAGGATGGCACAAATTGCTGTTCAGAAACTAGGGATTTGAAAATAAACGTAAGCACAAAGAATTAAGAAATTCAGCTACTTTTACCAAAAGTAGTGTGTATGCATCCTGATTTTCAAAAGCCTATCATTGGCATGAGTTGTGGAGATATTAACGGAATTGGACTAGAGCTAATTATAAAGGTAGTAAGCGATCATAAATTAATTGAACTTTGCACCCCAGTAATCTTTGCAAGCAATAAAACCATTAATTTTTATAGAAAGTCTGTTCCGGAAAGTAATTTTTCATACAACAGCACCAAGGATGCATCCAAGCTTAATCCTAAGCAAGTAAATATTGTGAATTGCTGGGAAGAGGAAATAGCTGTAACGCCAGGGCAACTAAATGATATTGGCGGAAAATATGCGAAAATATCTCTTGATGCCGCTACTACAGCACTGAAAGATGGTTTTATTGATGCGCTTGTTACCGCACCCATCCATAAAAAAAATATACAATCAGAAGATTTTCCATTCACTGGACACACACCGTATCTCCAGCATTTTTTTGGTGTTGATGAAGTTTTGATGTTAATGACTGCAGAAAATATGCGCGTTGGATTAGTAACAGAACATGTACCTATTGCTAAAGCTTCTGAGGTTATTTCACAAGAACTCATCTTAAAAAAATTGCAAATCCTTCACCAAAGTCTTCAAAAAGATTTTGGAATTGACAAACCTAAAATTGCTGTACTAGGGTTGAATCCACATGCAGGCGATGAAGGACTAATTGGACAAGAAGAAGAAAATGTTATTCGACCAGCAATTAAACAAGCAAAGCAAAATATGATGGTCTTTGGTCCTTATAGTGCAGATGCTTTTTTTGCAAGGGGTCAATATGAAAGTTTTGATGCAGTATTAGCTATGTACCACGATCAGGGATTGATTCCTTTTAAATCATTGGCCATTGGTGAAGGAACCAATTACACAGCTGGACTTCCAGTTGTTAGAACAAGTCCAGATCATGGAACCGCATTTGATATTGCTGGTAAAGGAAAAGCTGATCATTTATCTTTTTTACAAGCAATTTTCGAAGCAATAGATATTGTGAGAAACAGAGCAGGATATGCTGATGCTAGAAAAAATCCACTCAAGAAAATGAGTACAAGAATGCTCGCTAATGCTGTTGATGAAAAAATTGAAGAATAAAATTTTCATTCATAATGCAACATTCAATCTATAACGATCAAATAAGAGTTGCTGTTTCAGAACAAGGCGCAGAACTACAAAGCCTATACTTGATTGCAGAAGATCAAGAGTATATGTGGAGCGGAGACTCTAAATTCTGGGGCAAAAAAAGTCCAATTTTATTTCCTATAGTTGGCGGATTGAAAGAAGGTAAATACGCATGGAATGGTCACGACTACTTTCTTGGCCGACATGGATTTGCTCGCGAAAGAAGATTTCAAATTAGTTTCCAAGCTGAGGACCAAATCACCTTTTCTTTAGAAGATGATGAAGAAAGCAGAAAAGTATACCCATTTGCATTCAAACTTGAAATTGATTACACATTAATTCAGAATCAAGTCAAAGTAACTTACAGGGTCTTTAATCGACAGCAAAGCACATTATATTTCTCCATAGGTGCACATCCAGCATTTTCACTTCCTATTGAAAATAATTTGGAATATGCCGATTATGAAATAGAATTCGATATTGAAGAAGATGCTCCTGTATATCCCCTTTCTAAAGACAATCTTTTAGAAACAACCCCCGTTCCATGTTTAAAGGGGAAACATCTTCCACTTACAAAAGAATTATTCTATGGAGATGCGCTTGTTTTCAAAAACCTTCAGTCAAATACATTACACATAAAGAGTTCTAAAGGAAACAGAGGCTTCACTTTTACACACGATGGCTTCCCATATATGGGTATATGGAGTGCAAAAGATGCTCCTTTTGTTTGTATTGAGCCATGGCAAGGAATTGCAGATTCTGTTAACGCATCTGGTAAACTGGAGGAAAAAGAGGGTATCCTGTCATTAGAGCCGAATGAAATGTTTTCTAAGTCTTGGAGTGTATTACTTTGGTAAAACTTTTACATCTTAAAAACAGATGATGGAATTCCTTTGTTGATGATATAATTGTCATACTTAATTTCAACCCGTCCCTTTTTATTTTTTAATGGGTCTTTCTCTTTGGGCTTCTCATCATCAAACTCTAATGTGATTCCTTTAGGTAGCTTATAATCTTTGGTATTAAAGGAGAAAATGATTTTATCGGGCAAACTATAGTTTGCAAATTTACCGTACTGCATTTCCATTTCGTAAGTGCCATTGTCTTTTGTGGTTGTAGTAGCTTTTCTTACAAGTAAGTTAGCCTCATCAATATACATGGTTGTTAAAACAATATCACTGCTCTCTTGCAAGGGCAACACTTTCACAATTCTTGTTTTTACACCATTCACCACAGTTTCTCCAGCAGCAAAAGCGGTGAAGTCTTCACTAGCAATAATAGAATTCATATTGATAGAAACCCCACCCTTTGGAAGAATGGAAATACCTCTATCTTTTTGAAGTTTAAAAAGATTGGGCTGCTTGAAAAATACCTGAACTTTTCCAATTGGAGCTTTAATAAAAGCTACATCGGTTTTCATTGTCCCAGTAGCTGTATAATCTTTCACCTGATCTATTTTCTCCTTCACCTTTAAGACCAACTGCGTCATGTCTTGCGCAATAACATTTTGAGCAGAAGAGAACAAAACAAATACACCTATCAATAAAAATCTCATGATAATACGTTTATGATAAAATATCTTTTTTCCTAAAAATGAACCAGCTACCAAATAAAAATAAAGCAACGTGAATGCTGAGTACCGCAACCGACTTTATTAGTTTATCAATATTTTGAATACTACCTTGAATGGCTTCATTAGCATCATTTACTTGTAAATCAAAAAATTCTTTCCAACCAATCATATGTGTAGTAAACAAATATGGTTTTATGGTATTAAAAAGGGGAATATTCATGGTGCTTAAAATGGTACATACAACAATTACACTCATTGTTGCAACAATTGGGCCAATTGAGTTTTCAGCAAAAATGGAAAGAAAAAATCCTAATGAGGCTACGGTAATCATAGCGAGAGCAGCAAAGGCAAAAGCACCTGTATATCTCCAGAAAATATCATCTTCTCTTATTACAACTGCATAACTCGACTTCATAATAAACATATCATCAGTTCCAAAAACCCACATACTAACAAATAGAGCTAGAAAGGCCATCCATATTAAGAGCAGCAGAGTATAAATGGCTGCAGCTATAAATTTTGCCAATATAAATTCTGTTCGGCTGATGGGTTTTGTGAGCAGCAATCGCAGTGTACCCATATTGGCTTCTCCACTTACCATATCGGCGGCAATAAGAGCAATTAGAAGTGGTACATGTACAAGTAACAGTTGCAAAATAACGTAACAAACAAAATAGCCATTCAATATATTTCCATCTACAGAAAATGATGAATTAAAATCGGCCATTACAAAGCTCGCATATTCTGCACCATCAATCTTTAACCCTACTTGAATTATTCCTATGAGTGCAGTAATTGCAGCAAATGCTATGTAAGTTCGAGGTCGTTTAAAAATTTTAAACAGCTCAATTTGTATAAGCCTGTACATGTGGTTTTCCGCTTGTAATTTTAAGGAAATAATCTTCTAATGAATGTCGTGGCTGGAATGAGATAACCGAAATATCTAATGCGGCTAAATCTTTATAAAGTTGAGGGAGTTGATCGCGGTGTAAAGAAAACAAAAGCGATTGTCCGCCATCAGCGTTAAGATGGGTATTCCAAATTGAAGTTTTCATTTTTTCAATGGCGTTTGCAAAATCAGCAACATCAACTTTAACAATTGTTTGGGCTGGATCAAACAAGTCAACTGACTTCCCTTCAACTTTTTTCTTACCTCGATCTATTATTAAAACTTGGGTTGCCATTTGTTCAATCTCAGATAAAAGGTGAGAAGAAACAACAACTGTTTTACCCATTTCGCGACTTAAACGGAGGATTAAGTTTCGTATATCCGCAATACCCTGGGGATCTAATCCGTTCGTAGGTTCATCTAATATAACCAACTGCGGCTGATGAATGAGCGCAATAGCAATTCCCAGTCTTTGCTTCATACCCTGGGAGTATGTTTTAACAATATCTTTTGCGCGTTCTGCCAAACCAACCAACTCAAGTTGATCCATCAGTTGTTGGTGCGATGGATTCATTCCACAGAGTTTAGCAAATAATTGCAAATTATCGTACGCACTTAGGTACTTGTATACATCTGGCTTCTCAATAACAGCACCAATTTGCCTAAGAATATCCTTTTTATGCGTGTGTATTGAATAACCAAATACATGAATATCTCCTGCTGTTGGCTGAATTAAAGTTAACAACATACGAAGAGTAGTTGACTTTCCAGCTCCATTTTGACCAAGAAAGCCGTATACATCGCGGTCTTGAACAGTAAATGACAAGTCATCTACAGCAGTGAAGCTGTCAAATTGTTTAGTCAGGTGTTTAACATCAATAACTGTTGACATGGGAATAATAACAGCAAAGTTAGCTCCCTGTTCAGCAGTTTTAAATAAAAAAAGGGTTGAAACTACTTTTGTGCTTCATTCACATTAAGATACTGTTGTAAAGCAGCTACATATTTCTCAAAGGCAACAATACCTTGTTGGGTTATTTTACAGGTAGTTTGCGGATAATTGTTAACAAACTGCTTAGTAACCTCTATATATCCAGCATCTTTTAGCTTCTGTATTTGCACAGATAGATTACCCGCAGTTGCATTGGTTTTTTCCTTAATGAAGGTAAATTCTGCTTCCTTCACACCAATCAGCAGGCTCACTACAGCTAATCGAAGCTGCGCATGTAATATGGGATCGAGCTCCTTAAACATGCATTGATTTTCTAGCTTTTAGATATTTAGTGCGCAAAATTAATCCTGGAAGCAACCAATTCCCAACAGCCGCAAGTCCATTTAACAAACTATCGTAAGTCTGAGTAGTAAATAATGATATTATAAACAATGCGTAACAAGCAATAGCACCCCATACCATTGGTTTGAACTTTCTTGTAATGCCTGTAACCAATGTTGGAAATGCATATATGATCATTAATAGCGAAAGCGGACTTAAAGCATTTGGCTCATAGGCTTCTAATCTTCCATCAGAAAATTGCATCATCAGTTGTCTCCCACTTTTAGAAAGAATCTGCTCAGTGGCATAGGGAATCACATTCAAGTAGAATACCATTGCAAAAATACTTATCCCATAAACTAGCCAAACTGCATTCATAGCAGACTCTTCGTAAGAGAGGACAGTTCTGTTTCGCCTTTCTTTGATACCAATATATACTTGAGGAATAATGGCAATGAGTGCTAATGTCCATTCATCAAAATCAATATTCCAATGGTAATATCTTTTCAGAAAACCAAATATTCCACAAAAGCCAATCACTGCACCCCACATAATGGCGCTTGTGCCATTTTCATGAAAGTGGCTCCCTTTTGCTTTCTGAATCATTTCAGAGATAATCCTTAAACTATCTCTCTCATTCATATCAACTAAATTATCCATTGTGTTGACGATTAAATTGATGACGTAATATATACCCAGGAATGATCCAGGCACAGGTAACAGCTAAGGCAACAAGCAGTAAGGTTTGGATAGGTTCAACCCAATGGCTGATAGCACTTAAAATCCAACAAATAAATCCGCCTACCAAAAGTGGCTTGAATCGCATTACGGCACCTGAAATAAATGTTGGAATACCATATACCATTAAAATGACAGAATACATCAAATGCCATTCTCCCTTAGCTCCAAACAAAATATAAGTCAATGTCATACACGCGGCAAAAGACAACCAAGCATAACCAATAATTTCATCAGCGTAAGTTGTTACCCGCTTCTTTTTACTTTGCCGTGCCATCCATATAAAATGAAAGGCTGATGCAGGAATAGTTAGCAACCAAACCCTTTCTGGATGGTCAATGATATTATTCAGCAAGAAAACATAATGCCCAATGGAACATAATAGTATCACCCAGCCCCATAACAAATAAAGAGTACCATTGTCGTAATATCGACTTTGGACAGTTTTGATCATTGACTGAATGACCATTAAACTTTGTTCTGGTTTAAAATCTTGTTCTTGCTCCATAGCAATCATTTATTGTTAAAAATAGTTTCAATCCCCGAGCCTTTAGCATTTTCAATACACATGTTACTGACAATTAAAAAACAAAATCTTTTATAATCCATGAAACTATTACCCATACTATACAAACAATAATCAGCTTCATACATGAATCACTTACATTGTTGTACAATACCTACAACAGTTTCCTTTCCCCAGTTTGGATGTAAGCTTGAAGGCGACTTAAAAGATTCATACAGCTGAATTGCTTTTTCGGCTAAAGGCTTAGCAGTTTTACAACCACCACCAAATTGTTCAGGCGTGTTAATTAAACTAGCAGCCTGTAGCATGTACGGACGTGGATTAGTAGGATCTTTTTTCATAGCATCTTGTAAAAATCTTGCTGCAATAGGACCGTACTGTTGCCACCTATTCATAGGATCAACCAACATTCTAGCAGTAGTAGCCATATTTCTAACACAATCTAATTCTGCATTATCTTCAATAGTTGCTGCCTTTGCTATTAGCGCATCTGCTTCAGCAGCCAATGCATCAGCTTGCTTTGCATTACCCATTGCCATTTGTGCTTTAATCATAGCCGCATAATAGAAAGGCAACCATTGTGTTTTTTCGGCCTCGCCAATTCTTTGAAATTTTGCTGCTAACTCATTCATTTCAGTTGCACTTTTTGCAGTTGCGAACTGTTGAAGAGATGCACCCATAGCACCCGTATAACGATCGTTATTTTGTCCGATTGCTACTTGAATAATCAATAACAATGCCCAAGAAAAAATGTACTTTTTCATAATAGATGGTTTTTAAAATTTATTGTTGTTTTTTTAGTTGTTCGTATTCTTTTTCAGCAGATATAAAATCCCATTTACCGTAAGCACCTAAATAAGAAAAGAATAGCCCTAAGCCCCATCCCAGTATAGGCCAAATGGGCCAGAAATGTGCAGACATATTTTTCTTGCCTAGAGTAAAATACCAGATGCCAATTAAAAACAGATTTACTGCTACATAGCTAATTGCTTGCGATTTAAATGCTGCTCGCTTTTTAGCAATTTTCCATAGCATTCTGTCCTTTTCTGATTGAGTTTCCATGTTTGTTAGGTTTTAGAGATTATTATTGATGTTTTCTTGTGTTCTATCTACTCCCCAACTCAAAAACAGTCCAATGAAAAAGCTGCGGGGAGCAGGAGGAATAACTGCTTCACTAATGAGTCTACCATCATTTCCACGAACCCTGCTACTGAAATTGTAGCTGAAAATTTGATTCTGATTAAATACATTATTGATACCCACTACAACTACACTATTTGCTTTACCAATTTTTGGCAACCAATTCAAACTGAAATTATGGCTATGAAAAGGAATGGTTCTATCACTCATAAATTCATTTTGCGGCCGATTGGGATCAAAATAAGGTCTACCTGTACTCCAATTCCAACTCCAGTTTACTCCAAACATTTTTTTCACCCAGAATTTTTTGAAAACAAAGCTTCCACTATGTGTTGCGGCAAATGGAGGCTGTACCGCAAAAGGATAATTCTGAAATTCTCTTTTTGTGTCTAAATAGGTATAACTAATCCAATAGTCTAGTCCGGGTAATGTTTTTCTATCTCTCCAAAACAATTCAAGACCTTTTGCATAACCACTTCCATCAATGCTTACTCCTTGTCTAATTGCAGCATCAGTCTGTAATAAATTTTTATAGTCTTTATAATACAATTGCGTTCTAAAAGTATAATCACGCGATAAATGCTGATACGTAAATATGTAATGATCTGCTCTCAAAAAGCCTAAGTCGTTCGGATTTGCAATAAACCTTCTCTCAGGAGTTTGATAAAAAACTCCGTAGTCAATGCTCATTTGACTTTGAGCAGCAATTTTGTAGGATAAAGAAACCCTTGGTGCAATATTCGCTTTTGCAAGAATAGAACTACGCTCTACTCGAAGTCCTGGTCGTAGTGCCCATTCGTTACTTAAGAATATATCAGATTCTGCAAAAAAAGCTGTGAATACATCAACCCACCTATTCTCGAATTTTCCAGTTTCAAATTTTGTTATAACGGTATCGGTATTGCGCCAAACCTCACCTCCAAATCTAATTGCATTTATTCCCGATAGTTTTTTCTCTAACACAGATCTAATCTGCCACATACGCTGAGTTTGATTCACATTAAATTGTGCAAAATCAATAGCTGAAATTCCAGTATTTGGTACTTTTTGATTCTGTTGATTTTGTACTTCATTGCCTATTTGATCAAGGTTGTAACTAATGCCACCCGTTGCTTGCAACTTCCATCCATTACCTAATGGCTGACGATAACTAATGTTTCCAAATACATTGTAGTTGGTTAACGAAAAAGCATTCTTCAAACCAATACTATCCAGTGATGGTCTACGCAATGCCAACTCACCCGCATTAAAGTATGCGTATGCCTTAATCATTCCACCTCGTTTTGTTTTAATTCTAAAATTCGCGTCAATATTGTGGAATTGAGGCGCTTTGAAAAAGTCGGGGGCTTGTGGAACCAATTTTTGATACAACGCAAGATGTGTGAAAGAATAGCTCATACCATAACTCGATTTTTTTCCTTTTCCAAGCTGTTGAAATCCACCACTTAAAAAAATAGGCGAAATACCCGCTTGTGCTTCTGATTGCTCTGGCAAGTCTATGCTTTCGAGTGCTAATACACTACTCAATGCTTGTCCATATAAAGCAGAATATCCACCACTACTAAATACAGTTCCACTGAATAAAAAAGGAGAAAATCTTCCACGCTGAGCAATCCCGGGTACTGAGCTAAAAAAGAAATTGTTTACAGAAGATCCATCTATAAAGATTCTAGCTTCTTCGGCTGAACCACCTCTAACAAAAAGCCCTTCTTGTTCACCAACTTTTTGTGCACCTGGCAATGTTTGTATAGTTGCAGAAATATCGGCATTTGCTCCAGCGGTAGTTGCTATATCTAAAGAGCGTAAAACGGTTCCTCTCTTTTTATCGTTTGCCTCAAAACTTCCTGCAGTAATCACCACCGCTTTTAATTCACTGATCTCTTCTTTTAAAACAACTGTTTGATCAATCTCTTCCCCTTTCAAATCAACCGGTATTTCTTGCGTTTTACTTCCTACAAAACTTATAACAAGTAATTGACTTCCCTTTTCAAAACTTGTGAACTTAAACTTACCGGTAGAATCTGACACTGTGCCATCGTAACTGTTTTTGATAGAAATTGATGCCCCAGCAAGAATTCTCCCCTTCGGGTCTTTTACCTCACCTTTTATGACTGTTTGTGCCGAAGTCGCTTTTAGCAGTACAAGGAAAATTAAAACTATTAAGACGCGCATTTTCTGAATTTGAAATCAAAGCTAAACCAGTTTATAATATAAACCAAACTATTTTATAATTTATTTTGCAACGATCGTTTTCCTGCACTTTAACAATTTGATTACCACAGACTTCACAAAAAGTTAGACCTTTCAAAAAATATCAGATATGCGAAAAATTTGCCTGTTTATAGTGCTTTCTTGGCTAATTCCAACCTCATTCCTAGCCCAAAACCCACTTAATATGCTTCGTGGAGGTGGCAATACTGCCAATTCTGGAGACATGGTAAGTGGCTTGAAAGAAGCACTTGAAAAAGGTGCGCAAGCAGCTTCAAGCAAACTTTCGAAGGAAAATGGATTTTTACAAGATGCTGCCGTTAAAATTTTACTTCCTCCAGAAGCACAAGCTGTGGAAAGAACTGCAAGACAGTTTGGTTTGGGCCGACAAGCAGATCAACTTATTACAAGCTTAAACCGTGCTGCTGAAACTGCCTGTGCAGATGCAGGACCCATATTTATAAATGCTATCAAACAAATGAATGTAACTGATGCAGTAAATATTGTAAGAGGAACAGATACTGCTGCAACTCACTTTTTAAGAAGAACTACAAGTCCGCAACTTACATCGCAGTTTAAGCCGGTGATTGATCAGGCATTAGAAAAAACAGGAACAATCCAATTATGGCGTGATTTTTTTACGGCAGCCAATCGCTTTTCTAGGAATCCTGTTAATACCGATCTCTCTGGTTATGTTACAGAAAGGGCGCTGCAGGGCTTGTTTCATTATGTAGCCGTGGAAGAAAGAGAAATCAGAAAAAATCCACTTGCAAGAACAAGTGATATACTAAAAAAGGTGTTTGGCAATTAGCATAAAAAAGCCCCGAAATTTCGGGGCTTATATTTTTTTCAAGTAATCAATTACTTGTATTGAGGCATGATGCTCTTCGCTAATTCTGTCATCTTAGCCAAGCTCTCATCATTCAACTGACCTTTCTTAAATTCAGCCAATACATCAGGAAGTTTGTTTTGCATTTCAGTTAGGAAATGGTCTTCGAATGCTTTTACATTCTTAACAGCTACTTCACGCAACAAACCTTGTGTTCCCAAATAAATGATAGCTACTTGCTTTTCTACACTAAATGGAGTGTACTGAGGCTGCTTCAAAATTTCTACGTTTCTAGCACCCTTGTCTAATACCAACTTAGTTGCAGCATCCAAATCACCACCAAACTTAGAGAAGGCTTCCATTTCGCGGTACAAAGCTTGGTCAAGCTTTAATGTACCAGATACCTTCTTCATAGATTTGATCTGTGCGTTACCACCCACACGGCTTACGGAAATACCTACGTTGATCGCTGGACGAATACCTGCGTTGAACAAGTTTGACTCTAAGAAGATCTGTCCGTCGGTAATTGAAATTACGTTTGTAGGAATGTATGCAGATACGTCACCAGCTTGTGTTTCAATAATTGGTAATGCTGTTAAGCTACCACCACCTTTAACCAAATGACGAATAGATTCAGGCAAATCATTCATGTTCTTAGCTACATCATCATTGCTGATTACCTTGGCAGCACGCTCAAGCAAACGACTATGCAAGTAGAATACGTCACCAGGGTACGCTTCACGACCTGGAGGTCTTCTTAACAACAATGAAACCTCACGGTAAGCAACCGCTTGCTTAGATAAATCATCATAAATGATCAAAGCAGGACGACCAGTATCGCGGAAGAACTCACCAATAGCAGCACCTGCGAAAGGAGCATAGAACTGTTGAGGAGCAGGATCAGATGCAGAAGCTGCAACAATAGTAGTGTAAGCCATTGCACCATTGTCTTCTAAAGTCTTCATAACTCCAGCAACGGTACTTGCTTTTTGTCCAATTGCTACATAAATACAATATACAGGCTGACCAGCATCAAAGAATTCCTTCTGGTTGATGATTGTATCAATTGCAATGGCAGTCTTACCAGTTTGACGGTCACCAATGATTAACTCACGCTGTCCACGCCCAATTGGAATCATCGCATCAATAGCTTTGATACCTGTTTGTAGTGGTTCTTTTACTGGCTCTCTGTAAATAACACCTGGAGCTTTTCTTTCCAATGGCATTTCATACAATTCACCTTTAACTGGACCCTTACCATCAATTGGTTCACCCAATGTATTAATAACACGACCAACTAAACCATCACCTACTTTAATAGATGCGATTTGTCCGGTACGACGTACTTTATCACCTTCTTTAATTCCTTTGCTATCACCCATCAATACCACACCCACATTGTCTTCTTCAAGGTTCAAAGCAATCGCTTTAACACCAGTTTCAAAAGCTACAAGTTCACCGGCTTTAACACCGTTCAAACCATATACGCGGGCAATACCATCACCCACTTGCAATACGGTACCTACTTCTTCTAGGTCTGCGCTAACATTAAAGTTGCTCAGTTGCTGCCTGAGAATCGCGGAAATTTCATCGGGCTTAATCTCTACCATATACTAGTTTTTGACCTGTTTTACCAGGTTGTTTTTGAAAAAATATTCATGCAAACCTATATCAGCGAATATCTCTGATATAGAGGTTTGATTTGAATTGCATTTTAATGTCTTTTAGATCCCTTGAAATACTTACATCAACCATCTTGTCTTTGTATTCAAGGATAAAACCACCAATCAACTCTGGCTTCACCTGCATGTTCATTTCCACATTTTTCATTGGAGTGGTGCTGGTGATTTTGTTCTGAATAGCAGATTTCAAATCATCTCCCACAGGAATGGCAGTGGTGATTGTAACCGTGTGAATGCCTTTGATTTCGTTGTACTGATCAATAAAAGCAGCAACAATTTCAGGCAAGTTAGACTCACGTCCTTTTTGGGCCAATAAGTGATTGAAAGCTTCCGTTAAAGGTCCAATCTTTCCAGCTGTAACTGCTTTAACAATAGCTTGCTTTTTATCTGTTTTTACAACCGGACTTTTCAAAAGCTGAATGAATTCCTTGCTGTGCTTACAAACACCCTCCAAGTATTTCATATCAGCATACACCTGATCAAGCTGTCCTTTTTCTTGGGCAAGATCAATCAAGCTTTTTGCATATCTACCGGCTAATCGCACGTTGGGCATAATCCGATCTTAAATTAATTAAGTTTTACGTTTTCAGTTAAGCTCTTGATGTAAGCTTCCTGTGCATCTTTGTTGCTCAACTCTTTCATCAACACCTTTTCAGCAACTTCAATTACAAGGCTACCTACCTGATTCTTAACATCTACCAAAGCAGCATTTTTTTGCTGAGTAATAGCCAATTGAGCATCAGCAACAATTCTATCATATTCTGCTCTTGCTTTTTCTTTTGCTTCAGCAACCATTTTATCGGCCTGCTCTTTAGCTTCCTTAACAATCTTAGCACGCTCTTCACGAGCTTGAGCAAGAATTGCTTCATTTTCACTTTTCAACTGAGCCATTTCAGCCTTTGCCTTATCAGCAGCAGCAATAGCTTCAGCGATACCTGTTTCACGCTCATTCAATGAATTCAAGATTGGCTTCCAGGCATATTTCTTCAAGATGAAAAATACTACTATGAAAGCAATCAAGTTCCAGCTAAATAGACCTAAAGCTACATCTAGCAAACTAGGTCCTCCACTTAAAAATGTAATCATGTATATGTAGTTGTTACGTTAGTTGAAAAAACTGCACCCTTTGCCCTGTGCATTAGGTGCAGTAAGCTTTTGGAGCTTCGATTACTTGAACACTGCCAACAAACCGGCTACAGCAGCCAGTAGGGCAACACCTTCTACGAAGGCTGCGGTCAAGATCATTGCACCACGGATGTCGTTAGCAGCTTCTGGCTGGCGAGCAATACTTTCAGTAGCTCCCTTACCAATTTGACCGATACCGATACCAGCGCCAATAGCCGCTAGACCAGCACCAATTGCACCACCTAAGTGGCTCATGCTTACATCCATCAGAATGTTCAAAATTGACATACTATTTGTATTTAATGGTTCCTAATTAATGCTTCTCTTCATGTCCTTCGTGGTGATGCTCATCGTGACCACCTTCAAAAGCCTGACTAATAAATACTGCAGTCAAGTTAGTAAAGATGTAAGCCTGAATGAAGGCAACCAGTACTTCAATCAGATAAATGAAAACCGCCAAACCTATAAACAGTGGTGAGGTACCAAAACCTAAAGCCGTGTTCATAGCTCCGAATATGAAAATGAGAATGATAAAACTTAAGATAATTACGTGTCCAGCCACCATGTTCGCAAACAAACGAATCATTAACGCAAAGGGCTTTGTAAATACGCCCATTAATTCTACTGGCAGCATTAAAAACTTTACAGGAACTGGAACACCAGGGAACCAGAAAATATGACCCCAGAAATGTTTGTTCGTGCTAAATAGAATTACCACAAATGATATAAGGGCTAAAACAGCGGTGAAAGCAAGGTTACCAGTTACGTTAGCAGCACCAGGTAATAATCCAAATAGGTTATTTATAAGAATGAAGAAAAATACAGTTAATAAATAAGGCATGTACTTCTCGTACTTCTTACCCAAATTAGTTTTACCTACATCATCTCTTACAAAAGTGATGATAGGCTCAACCATATTTTGCAAGCCACTTGGAGCTGCCTTCGGTCCGTTTTTCTTGTATTTTTTAGCAACACCAGTCATGATAATGACCAAAACTGCCAGTGCAAGAAACATTTGCACCACATTACGGGTCAACGAAAAATCGTACACTTTAGCTGTTTCATCCACAGTTACTCCGTCTTCCAATACTGGAATAATTTTTCCATGCTCTAGTCTAAAACCTTGGTATGCATCGTGTCCGTGGTGAAACTTTGAGCTCATAAAAGTGAACCATCCGCCTCTTTCTTTTGAGTAGAGGATAACAGGCAATGGAAGAGTGGCATGAAAATCGCCAATTGTAAAGAAGTGAAACTCATGCCCATCAGTGATGTGCTCCATAATAATTTCACTTGGATTTATGGTTTTCTTAACATGCGCATCTTGTACACCAGCCTCATTTTGAGGCGTTTCACTGGCCAGGCTTACCTGTACAGAAAAAAGACTAACAAGGCTCAAAGCCGCAACCAACAAGATTTTCACTGTTCTAGAGACCATATCTGTCCTGAAATTTGGCGCAAAGATAAGGGTAAGGGGGGCACAAATTTGAAAATTAGGTTAAAAAATAGATTTTAATATTCCTCCTAAGAATAACTCCAAAATTGATAGACGCATAGCTTAGTTTTCCTCTGCCTGCAGCTGCATTTCATACAATTTAGCATAATGGCCTCTATTGTTAATAAGCTGGTCATGATTACCCATTTCTACTATCCGCCCAGCATCTAAAACAATAATTTTATTGGCTTTGCGTATGGTACTGAGTCTATGGGCAATTACGATAGATGTTCTTCCAGCTATGAGCTTTTCAATAGCCTGTTGAATGAGCAGTTCACTTTCTGTATCAATAGATGAGGTAGCCTCATCAAGAATTAAAATGGCTGGATCATACAAAAGCGCTCGTATAAAGGATATGATTTGCCTTTGCCCTAGGCTAAGGGTATGCCCCCTTTCCATAACATCATAATCATAATTCCCGGGAAGTCGCATTATAAACTCATGAACGCCAATCAGTTTGGAAGCTGCAATAACCTGCCCCCTCGATATATTTGGGTCGCGAAGGGTGATATTATCTAAAATCGAGCCTGAAAATAGAAATACATCTTGCAATACGATACCCATTTGGTTACGCAAAGCCGGAATTGAGTACTCTTTGATATCAATTCCATCAACCTTAATTGAACCTTCACTTATTTCATAGAGCCTGTTGAGCAAGCTAATTATAGAACTTTTCCCGCTACCTGTATGTCCAACTAAAGCTACTGTTTCACCAGGTTGTACTTGAAAGCTAATATCATTCAGTACTTGTTTATCAGCAGTATATGCAAAATGAACCCGCTCAAATGAAATTGATCCTTTTACTTTTTCAGGAATAAAACTGCCTTTGTCTTTCAAAAAATCCTCATTATCCAACACTTTGAAAACACGCTCAGCTGCAATCATACCCATTTGAAGCACATTAAATTTATCTGCAATCACACGCAGTGGACGAAACAATTGGTTCATATATAATATGAATGCAACTAACTTACCAGAAAAATCAATTGCTGGAGAACCTTGAACTTGCAATGCTTGATTTGCTACCCACCAAACCATTAAACCCATACTTACAGCCAATACTACTTCAACAATTGGAAAGAAAACCGAATAGGCAAAAATGGCGCGAATGTTAGCATCTCTATGTTCTGCGTTGATTTTTTCAAATTTTTTATGCTCCCTGCCTTCCGCAGCAAAAACTTGCACAACCTGCATACCTGTCAAATGTTCTTGAACAAAGGCATTCAGCTGACTCACCGCATTTCGAACACTGGTAAAGCTTCGGTTAACACTTTCTTTAAAATAGTAAGTAGCAACAAGCATCAATGGAAAAGGAATCAAAGCAATAAAAGTCAACCGCCAATCAATCCAAAACATTGTTACAAGCGTTACAACAATCACGAGAATATCTGCAATAATTGGAATGAGTCCATCTGAGAAAATTTCTTGAATGCTTTCTATATCGTTAATGCTTCTAGTGGTAAGTGTACCTATTGGTGTGGTATCAAATTGCCGAAGATTGAGATGAATAATTTTTTGATAAACCGCAATGCGCATATCATTCACTACATGCTGCCCTAGCCATGCTGTTAAAAAAGAAAATCCAAAACGAACCGCAGTTTCCATTCCAATAAAGAGGAGTTGAAAAACTGTAAGCATTAATATAAATTGCGCAGCATCAGCCAGCCATTCAGCAGGAATCCAATTCATCAACCACATGGGCAACACATTCAGCTTTCCCATTGCTTTGTCAATAGTAGCTTGAATAAGGTAGGGACGAACAGGCGCCATTATAGACATAAGTATTGCAAATAGAATACTTAAATAGAAAGTTCTTTTGTATGGAGCAGCAAAAGAAACAACCCTCTTAAAAAGGGCCCAACTAATAACTGGTTTTGCTGTGTTGGTTGCTTGCATGAAGTGTGCAAAGGTAAGCACTGAACATATCGCGCAAATTTTATGTGATGTAGTTCATCAATTCAAACAAAAGCAAGTCCTTTGCATTATATTCGTGTTATGTCGGAAACGCAGCAAACGATCGCTTCAGAGTCAATTGTGCCTAAGTACACGCTCAACGAAGAGCAAGAAAAAAAAGAAATTCTTCGTCACTACAGGGCTTTGCTTAGGGTTTTACGCCCCAAACTAAAAAGAGGCGATAAAGAACTTGTTCGAATTGCTTTTGAAATGTCGGCAGAAGCGCACAAGACCATGCGCAGGAAGAGCGGCGAACCCTATATTCTCCATCCACTTGCAGTGGCCCAAATATGCGTTGAAGAAATAGGCCTAGGTGTAAGAAGTACTATTTGTGCTTTACTCCATGATACGGTTGAAGACACCGATCTCACATTAGAAGATATTGAAAGGGAATTTGGTCAGGAAATTGTAAGAATTGTTGATGGACTTACAAAAATTGCGAATGTCATAGATGCCAATACCAGTCAGCAAGCTGAAAATTTCAAAAAAATCTTACTAACGCTTACAGATGATCCAAGAGTAATTTTAATTAAGCTAGCCGATAGGTTGCACAATATGCGCACGCTGGATAGTATGAAGCGTGAAAAACAACTGAAGATTGCTTCAGAAACTGTTTGGGTTTATGCGCCTTTGGCACACAGAATGGGGCTATATACCATTAAAACTGAGCTAGAAGATCTGTCCATGAAATACATGGAGCCAGACGCATATAGAGATATCGCAAAAAAACTCGCTGAAACCCGTCGCGAACGTACGAGATACATCAATGAATTCATTCGTCCAATTAAGGAGAAACTGCAAGCGGCCCAATTGAGCTTTGAAATACATGGACGCCCAAAAAGTATACATTCCATTTGGAATAAGATTAAGAAGAAGTCGGTTACGTTCGAAGAGGTATACGACCTCTTTGCCATTCGAATAATACTTGATTCTCCCAATGAAAGAGAAAAAGAGGACTGTTGGAAAGTGTATTCTTTTATTACAGATGAATACCTGCCATCTCCTGAACGTTTGCGCGATTGGCTGAGCAATCCAAAGAGCAACGGATATGAAGCCCTACACACAACGGTAATGGGCCCCCAAGGTAAATGGGTGGAAGTGCAAATTCGCACTAAAAGAATGAATGAAATTGCTGAAAAGGGACTTGCTGCCCACTATAAATACAAAGAAGGTAACCAAGAAGAAGACAGGTTTGACCAGTGGTTCATGCAAATTAGAGAAGCGCTATCGAGTGAAAATACCGATGGAGTTGACTTCCTGCATGATTTCAAGACATCTTTTTTAGCAGAAGAAATTTATGTGTATACGCCTAAGGGTGACGTAAAGATGTTGCCAGTTGGATCAACAGCGCTTGATTTTGCGTTTTCTATTCACTCTGCTATTGGATCGAGGTGTATTGGCGCCAAAGTGCAACATAAATTGGTTCCAATTAGCCACAAACTAAGAAGCGGAGACCAGGTTGAAATTATTACCAGCACCAAACAAAAGCCTACAGAAGATTGGCTCAATTTTGTAGTAACTGCAAAAGCAAAGACCAAAATAAAAGATGCACTTAGAGAAGAAAAGAGAGCTATTGCAGATGATGGGAAATACATACTTCAAAAGAAGTTGGAGTCAATGGGCGCTGGATTTCATCAGCATAATATTGATGAATTGGTGCACCATTACAAACTACCGTCTCAGTTAGATTTGTTCTACCAAGTTGCAACCAAGATTATTGATGTTAAGGAACTGAAGAACTTTCATGTACATGGCGACCGGTTAGAAATTCCTAAGGCTAAACCAATTATACAAGAACCAGCAGACCATGGGCATATAAAGCCAGCAGCTAAGAAAGACGCTGAACTCATCATTTTTGGAGAAAGCAGCGACAAAATAATGTACAACTTGGCAAAATGCTGCAACCCCATTCCCGGCGATGATGTATTTGGCTTTGTAAGTAGTGGTAAAGGTTTAACTATTCATAGAATTAACTGTCCAAACGCTGCACAATTGTTGGCAAACTATAGCCATAGAGTTGTAAAAACTAAGTGGGCTAAAAACAAGGAAATTTCGTTCCTAACTGGACTAAGAATCATTGGAATGGACGATGTAGGTGTTGTTCATAAAATTACCAATATCATAAGTGGTGAACTCCGAATTAACATTGCGGGACTAACTATTGAATCAAAAGAAGGGCTTTTTGAAGGAACTATTAAAATATTCGTACACGACAAAGAGGAACTGGAAGCCTTGGTGCAAAGGCTAAAATCACTTCAAGGCATTCACACTGTTGACCGATTTGATACCGAAACAGCCGATTAAATACTGAAATAGTACTGAAAGAAAAAATGTTTTTATAGATGGTAGTGCCATTCGTGCGCTTACCTTTGCCGAACAAATTACAAGCATGGTAGATGTTATTTTAGGCCTTCAATGGGGCGACGAAGGCAAGGGAAAAATTGTTGATTACTTTGCTCCGCAATACGATATTGTTGCGCGATTTCAAGGCGGACCTAATGCTGGACATACATTGTATGTAGATGGCAAGAAGATTGTCTTACACCAAATTCCTTCTGGCATCTTTCACCAGAATAAAATTAATATTATTGGGAATGGTGTTGTTCTTGATCCAGTTACATTGAAAAGAGAATGTGATGCGGTTGCAGCTTTCGGAATTGATGTAAAGAAAAATCTTTTCATTTCAGAAAGAACCAACATTATAGTTCCAACTCACCGCGCAATTGACAAAGCCTCTGAACTGGCAAAAGGCGAATCAAAGATTGGATCAACCCTAAAAGGAATTGGTCCAGCTTATATGGACAAAACAGGGAGGAACGCATTACGTGTAGGTGATTTGCTTGACAAGTCATTTACAACCCAATACATCAAACTCCGCTTGAAGCACCAGAAGCTTTTAGATAATCTTCATTTTATTGAAGACATCAGCGCATGGGAAGAAGAATTCTTTGAAGCAATTGATTTCTTGAGATCTTTAAATGTGGTTAATGGAGAGTATTTCATTAATAATGAAATTAGCAAAGGCAAAAAAGTGTTAGCGGAAGGTGCACAAGGAACTATGTTAGATATTGATTTCGGAACCTTCCCATTTGTAACATCATCTAGTACTATTTCTGCTGGAGTATGTACAGGTTTAGGAGTTGCTCCGCAACAAATTAAACGTGTAATGGGTGTAACAAAAGCTTACTGCACTAGAGTAGGAAGTGGGCCATTCCCAACTGAACTACATAATGAAACAGGAGAAGAACTCAGAAAACTAGGAAACGAGTTTGGCGCAACTACTGGCCGACCAAGAAGATGTGGTTGGATTGATTTGGTAGCATTAAAATACACTTGCATGGTAAACGGTGTTACCGATGTTATTATGACAAAAGCAGATGTGTTGGATAGTTTCCAAAACCTAGAAGTTTGTACAGCTTACAATATTGATGGTAAAACTTCAAAAGAGGTTCCATTCCAAATGTCTAAAATGAATATTCAACCTGTATTAGAATCCTTCAAAGGTTGGAAAATAGATACTACTGGAATCAAACAATCTGAAGATTTACCCACTGCCATGAAAGAATATATACAATTCATCAACAATTATATAGGTGCAGATGTAAAGTATGTTTCTAATGGTCCGGGTCGCGAACAAATTGTGGCTTTGTAAATTAGAAGAGAAGATTTGGAAATAAATTTGGTGAATCAGAAATTGCATTGAAATTTTACGTTATAAATCTTATTGGAATATGGCAACTAAATCTAATAAGGATCTTAAATCCGAAGTAAAGAAACCCCAGGCGGCTTCTAAAGCTGCATCCTCCAGTGCTTCTAAAAAGAAAGTAATGGATGAAGAGGATGAACTGGAAGATGATGAAGATCTGACTCCTGCAAAAGGAAAATCTGTGAAAGCAAGTGGAAAGAAATCTCGTGATGATGATGAAGACGAGGATGATGAAGACGTTGATGAAAAAGATGATTGGGAAGCTGTAGAAGAAGAAGATTCATGGGATCCAGACTTCGATGAATTTGATATTCCTAAAAGTAAATCTAGCAAGTCTTCTGGCGGTAAAAAAGGAAAAGAAGAAGATGATCTTGGCCTTGATGAGGACTTCAAAGAGTTTGATCTTTTCAACGATAAAGACGACTTTGACGACGAGGACGACGACTTCTAATGCATATTGAAAGAAATAGCCAAACATTTCATTCAGATAGTCCCGATATACTGAAAGCACAAATTTTGCACTGGTTAAACCGGTTTGAAGTTTGTGCTTTTTTAGATAACCATGCATACCCATCAAAACTCTCATCTGCCGAATGGCTGATTGCTGCAGGTATTAAAAAAAGATGGAATAGCAATACAAATACTATTGCACAACTTAATGAGTTAAGTTGTTTAGGGGACTGGGTTTTTGGACATATTTCTTATGATGCTAAGGAACTAATTGGTTTTTCAAATAAAGAAAAGTCGAATCAAGTTGATTTTGATCTCTTCTATTTCTTTCAGCCAGCTATTGTAATTGAAAGAAAAGAAAATTTAATTCTAATACATTCCTTAGAGTTGGATCCCAACCAAATATGGAATGAAATTATTCAGATTCAACCTCCTGCTGAAACTGATTATTCAACTACCATTTCTGTACAGCCAAGAATTAAGAAAGAAGAATATATTCAGGAAGTGAATAAGGTAATTGCTCATATACAAAGAGGTGATTGTTATGAGTTGAATTATTGCCAAGAGTTTTTTGCTAAACAAACAAAAATTCAACCTACCCAAGTTTACAGTCGATTGAGTGCCGTTTCTCCGGCTCCGTTTGGAACATATTACAAAGTTGAAAACAACCACCTGCTTTGTGCTAGTCCTGAAAGGTTCATTCGAAAAACAAAAGATGAAATTCTATCTCAACCTATAAAAGGCACTTTTAAAAGAAACTTGCAAGATGAGAGCCTAGATCATCAGTTAAAAGAGGAGTTAAGAGCCAGTAGCAAGGATAGGAGTGAAAATGTGATGGTGGTTGATTTAGTGAGAAACGATCTTAGTTTAATATGCGAGAGAGGCTCAGTTAGAGTAGATGAACTATTTGGGGTTTATAGCTTCCCGCAAGTACATCAAATGATATCAACTATTTCAGGTAAATTACTTCAGGATAAACAATTTGGAGATATCATTGCAGCAACTTTTCCGATGGGAAGTATGACAGGCGCCCCTAAAAAAAATGTTGTAGCCCTAATTGACAAATATGAAACCTATAATAGAGGCTTATACTCGGGTGCGGTAGGATACTTTCATCCAAATGGCAACTTTGATTTTAATGTCGTTATCCGAAGCATCTTCTACAATGCCCAAAAAAATTTCTTAAGTTATTGGGTAGGCGGAGGAATTACAATTTATAGCGATCCAGAAAAAGAATATGAAGAATGCTTATTAAAAGCAAAAGCTATGCATAAAGTCTTAACTGGTTCATAACCCTAAACAAAAAACATGAAAATTCTTTGGCAGTATTTATCGCCTTACAAAAACTTAATTGCACTTGCTCTTTTGCTTGCTGCAATTAACCAAACATTTTCGCTTTTCGATCCAATGATTTTTGGAAAGCTCATAGATGAATTTGCCAATTATGCAAGAGTCACCAAAGAAGGAGTTGCAAGAACTGAATCTGAATTTATAAAAGGAGTTTCTTGGTATTTACTTCTTTTAATTGGAACTGCAATGGTTAGTAGAATTGCTAAAGCATTCCAAGATTATACAGTGAATGTAGTTATTCAAAAATTTGGGGCAAGCATTTTTACTGTTGGCTTAAAGCATTCAATGCGACTCCCCTATCAGGAGTTCGAAGATCAGAGAAGTGGAGAGACACTTTCAATTCTAAATAAAGTAAGAGCCGATACAGAGAAGTTTATAAGTGCTTTTATTAATGTTTTGTTTGGTGTTTTAGTAAGTGTTGTATTTGTATCTATCTATGCCACACAAAAACACTGGAGTATTGTACCTATTTACTTTGGAGGAACCGTACTGATTGCTTCAGTTACCAATCTTCTGAGCAAAAAAATCAAACTCATCCAAAAAAATATTGTAAAAGAAACAACTGCGTTAGCCGGCACAACCACAGAGTCATTAAGAAATATTGAGTTAGTGAAAAGCCTTGGTTTAACTGAGCAAGAAGTAAAGCGATTAAACAACAATACTTATAAGATTCTTGGACTAGAACTCAGAAAAGTAAAAAGTATTCGTGCTTTAAGCTTTGTGCAAGGAACCATGGTGAATACCCTGCGACAGGTAATTACTTTTACTTTATTATGGTTGATTTATAGAAATGTACTTACAACGGGAGAGCTTATTGCATTGCAGTTTTACAGCTTTTTCATTTTTGGACCCTTGCAGGAAATTGGTAACATCATTTTAAGTTACAGAGAAGCTGAGGCATCGCTTCAGAATTTTGATAAACTCATGAAGAAAAAGATAGAGCCAAAACCAACACATCCTGTAGAAGTAGGGAATATTCATGCTTTATCATTCAATGAGGTGAGCTTTCAACACCAAACTGCTGCTTACAAAGCAATTGATGGCATTAGTTTTAAAGTAGAGCAAGGAAGTACCATTGCTTTTGTTGGTCCTTCTGGTGCTGGTAAAAGCACATTGGTAAAACTACTTGTAGGTCTTTACAGACCCCATGAAGGAAATATTCTGTACAATAACATAGATGGAAACAACATCAACTTTGATGAAGTAAGAAATCAAATTGGATTTGTTACACAAGATACTCAGCTATTTGCAGGAACAATTAGAGAAAACTTATTATTTGTACAACCCAATGCAACAGAACCTGATATGCTTCAAGCCCTACAAATGGCTAGTTGTACAAGTATTTTAAACAGGGCAGGAAATGGATTAGATAGTCTGATAGGTGAAGGTGGTTTAAAGTTAAGTGGTGGAGAAAAACAACGCCTCTCCATTGCTAGAGCTTTACTGAGAAACCCAAGTTTGCTCATTTTTGATGAAGCAACATCTGCTTTGGACAGTATCACAGAAGAAGAAATAACAAAGACCATTCAGGAAATTTCTGCAAGCAAACAACAGATTACCGTTATGATTGCGCATAGATTAAGCACCATAATGCACGCTAACCAGATTTTTGTTTTAGAAAAAGGTAAAATAGTAGAAACAGGAAGTCACCAAGAATTACTTGCGGAAAAGGGGTTGTATTATGCAATGTGGAGGCAACAAATTGGAGAGAGAAAAGCAGCTTCCCTAGTAGTTTAGTCGCGCTCTAGTTTTCTCTTTATATATTCCAAAACTGTTGGATCTTCTAAGCCTTCAATATCACTGAGTTGTAATTCAATTGCTTTAGTGCTCAGTTGTATTTCCCAAAGCGAAAGAACAAGGGAGCCAGAAAAAGTTATTAAACTAAACGCAAAGGTAGCATGTGCCCAAACTTGCATTTCGAGGTAAATAAAGTACATACATAAGATGCAGCTTAAAAAACTCAAAACGCCAAGGGCTTGCATATTTTTAATAAGCTTAATTCTGAACCGTAAGTTTCTAATTTGCCCATGAACAATATGCGATTTTTCTCCATCAATATATTGATCATGAAGGGTTCTTACACGGGTTGCGAGAGCTAAAAAACGGTTTGTATAAGCCAGCATGACTAAACTAATAGCAGGGAAAAGAATGGCCGGGGTGTTGATAGAAATATCCATAAGTAAAAATTCGGTTAAAAGTTAGTGGATTTTAAGGCCAAAAAGGGCAAACGGTGCAGCAATTTTTTCAAATATATGTCTATATTTAGGGGAAGAAATTCCCCGCATGACAGAACAAGCACTGATTGCCGCATGCTTGCAGCAAGATCCATCTGCTCAACGAGAACTGTATAATAGATACAGTCCAAAGATGTTGAGTGTATGTTATCGGTTTGCACAGCATCGTGAAGACGCAGAGGATATGCTGCAGGAAGGATTTATTAAGGTATTCTCACAAATCCACACCTTTCACCAAAAAGGTGCTTTTGAAGGATGGATTAGGAGAATCATAGTACATACCTGCATCAACTTTATCAAAAAGCATCGTAAATTTTCTGATGCTGTTGATATTGCTTCTGTTGAATCTTTAGAAGTCCGCGAAGAAAGTGTAGCATCTGTAATGCAAGGCAAGCAAATCATTGAGTGTATTCGCTTATTACCTGTTGGCTACAGAACTGTTTTATTATTGTTTGCAATAGAGGGTTATAGTCATAGGGAAATTGGAGAACTGCTAGATATTGAAGAAAGCACCAGCCGAAGTCAATATGTAAGAGCAAGAAATTTGTTAGAGCAAGTTCTAATTAAGAAGAGAATCATTGATGGTCCAGTTGCCTCCCATCTTGCACTCGCAGGATACAAAAAGTAGCCAGAACGAAAGCCAACATGTTCAACGATTTGCACCATAATGACTTAGAAAGCCTTTTGAGGGATGAACTCGATGCTCATCGAATGTACCCCTCTGATAGGGTTTGGGGCAAAATAAGGGCTAGTTTACATCAATACAAACCCTGGCATGCACTTACTTTTATATCCATAGTTATACTAACTACACTAAGCGTTCTTACAATAGATAAAAACCAAGAGATTTCATTTAAAACTATCTCATCTTTTATATCTAAGCCCAAAAATAATGATTATGTAAAGCAGATTTCTGCTGCATACATTAACGAGCAAACGTTTCAGTCTATTCAATTGCAAAGCAAATTATCAGTTAAAACTCCTGAAAAGCTTACTGCAATTCCTATTGCCGAGGTAGTACCTTATCATTCAATGAACGTACTTAATCCACCTTCATTGAGTAAAACACATGAATCAATTACTGAAAAGTTTATTGTTGATGAGGATGTCTGGAAAGCAAGTCATGCCTATTCTAATTTACATGATAATAAAATTGAACTAAATGAAAGTTCAACAACTATTCATCAGCGTGAAAACTTGCTTCTTCATCCAGCTACAAACAATCGCGAAGTAAATATTTTTCCTAAAGACCTTTCGGTTACTTCAAAAACTTATATGCCAAGATGGGGAATTCAATGGTATGTTACTCCCTCAATGGGTTTTAGGGACTTGATGGATGACAGAGGAAAGAATGCTGTAAGTGGATTCGGGAACTTTATTGCCCCAATGGCTTTAAACAGAATTACAGATATCAATGCTGTTGTTAGACACAGATCTGCTCCCGGAATGGAAGTAGGTTTGGCAGGTATATATCACTTAAATAAGAGATTAAGTATAAAAGCAGGTTTTCAGTTTAATATCCAACAATACTTCATTGAAACATTCCAGTCGAACCAGGAAATTGCTACAGTTTCTTTATTCAATGGCTTCAACAGAGTTGACAATATTCATTTTTTAACTCGCTATAATAACGCAACTGGCTTTTATGAAACAACCTTGAGGAATAGACTTTTTCAACTTTCAGTTCCAGTTGGTATTCAATGGAATATGCTTCAGGGCAAAAGATTGGGTATTCAGGTTGAAGCTACCATTCAGCCAACACTTAACTTAAACGATAATGTGTATTTAATATCTACAGACTATAAGAACTATACTGCAGGGGCCAGTTTATTGAGAAAAACAAACCTCAATTCATCCATAGGAGTTAATTTAACTTATTCCTTTGGTAACACTAAGTTTGAAATTGGTCCACATTTTCGCTACCAACATTTGCCAACCTATATTGAACCATACCCTGTTAGAGAATATCTTAAAAATGTTGGGTTTAGGGTTGGTATGACTAGAACTTTTCGTTTTTGATAAACCTAGTAGTTCTTTTTAATGTTAGATATGGTTATTTTGCAGACTTATGAGATTTGCCCTAATAATTACCCTAATTGTCTTTCTCGCAACTGGGTGTGTAGACACGTATCAAAAAGAGTACAACACACCCGATAAACCTTATTTTCCTTTAAAGGACTTTTTTGAGTCAGAAATGTACGAAGTAAAAAGGGTTCCCTATTTCATGTACTTTATACAGCTTGACCAAACTGGAAAAAGAGATTCCGTTGTCATCAATCATAAACAGTTCGACTCCTTGGCAAATCTTTTTATTAGGAAAGAAATTAACCAAGAAAATCTTCAAAAAAATTATCAAGAGTCGGTTTTCCATGATCTTTCAACAAGTAGTTACACCATAAATTATACTCCGTTAGATGCAGATTGTGAAATTAGATCAGTGAATGTTCTGTTACATGAAGAAACAAATGAAGTAAAGCGTGTTTTCATAAGAGCAAACAGACAACTATCCGCTGGGGCAAGGCTTACTGAACAAATGAGTTGGAAAAGAGGAAAGAGCTTTCAAATAAGTAGGTTCATTCGCTACCCTAATGGTAATACAGAATCGAGCATGCTCTTTGTAAATTGGAATGAAGTGTCTGACTCAGTAAATTTATCATTACCTACTGCTGATGCGCTCTGATGAATTTCAACAAATAGCTCATACCATTCCTCAAGATCCTGGTGTTTATAGGTATTACGACCAAGATCAGCAGCTTTTATATGTTGGAAAAGCAAAAAATTTAAGAAAACGAGTTTCATCATATTTTACTAAGCAACAAGTTTCATATAAAACACATGAACTGGTAAAAAGAATTTCAAAGATTGAATTCACAATTGTCAATTCTGAAAAAGATGCTTTTTTACTAGAGAATTCATTGATTAAACAATATCAGCCTAAGTTCAATATTGACCTTAAAGATGATAAAACATACCCCTATCTCGTAATAAAAAAAGAACCATTTTCTAGGGTTTTCTTAACGCGTAAAAAAATTCAAGATGGTTCAGAATATTTAGGGCCATTTACATCTGCCGGTAAAGTAAGAGAGATTCTACAAGTTATTAAACAAATCATCCCTTTAAGAACCTGTAAGTTGCCTTTAACACCTGTTAATATTGGCAAAGGAAAGTTTAAGGTTTGTTTGGAGTATCATTTAGGTAATTGTTTAGGCCCTTGTGAAGGTTTTCAAAGCCTTGCAGAATATGAACAAGGACTTCAAAGAGTAAGAAATATTTTAAAAGGAAATTTGCAACCTGTTGTTCATGAGTTAGAGCAAGAAATGAACAAATTTGTACAAGAACTTGCATTTGAAAAAGCTGCAATTGTAAAAAAGAAGCTCGACTTTTTAGAAGAGTATGAGACTAAATCGGTCATTGTTTCAAAAACTATACATCATGCAGATGTTTTTACAATTTATAAAGAAGACACCTGGGCTTATGTAAATTACCTAATGGTTCAATATGGTACCATAGTTCAAACACATACAATTTCGCTTGAAGGAAAATTGGAGGAATCAGAAGAAGAAATGCTTGCTTTTGCCATACCACAGCTTAGAGAAAGATTTGGAAGTATTGCAAAAGAATGCATTGTTCCATTTCAACTAGAGTATCCAGATGCAGATTTAATACTAACCGTTCCAAAAGGAGGAGATAAGAAGCAATTGCTTGAGCTTTCAATGAAAAATGTTTTTTATTTCAGAGATGAAATAAAAAGAAAAAAAATTCTAAAGCTCGAAGGCAAATCAGATTTTGAGAAAAAAAAGGTGCTTTACGAGTTACAAAGACTACTCCAATTAAGTGAAGTACCCATTCATATTGAATGCTTTGATAACTCTAATTTTCAAGGCTCATACCCTGTGAGTGCAATGGTTTGTTTTAAAGAAGGAATACCTAGCAAAAAAGATTATAGGCATTATCATATTAAGACTGTAGAAGGTATTAACGATTTTGCCAGTATGAAAGAGGTTGTTGGCAGAAGGTACAGAAGAATTTTAGAAGAAGGGGGCGATTTCCCACAACTGGTTATTATTGATGGTGGCAAAGGACAGTTAGGAGCTGCTTTAGAGGCGTTAGAGGAACTAAATCTTATTGGACAATTTACAATTGTTGGGTTAGCGAAAAAGAAAGAAGAACTCTTTTTTCCGGGCGATAAAGAATCTATCCAATTAGATTGGAACAGTGATTCAATGAAACTGATTCGCTTAATTCGTGATGAAGTGCATCGTTTTGGAATAACTTTCCACAGACAAATTAGATCAAAAGGAACTTTTAAGTCGGATTTAGAGCAAATTCCGGGTGTAGGCAAGAAAACAATTGAAACACTATTGAAAATTTATAAAAGCCCTGGAGCTATTGCAGATACCAATATTGAGTCTCTTATTGCCATTGTAGGCAAGGATAAAGCATTGAAAATCAAGGAATTTTTGGAAAAGAAATAAAAAAAGGGCCAGGATAAATATCCAGCCCCGTTTTAAAATCCAATATCCTATGAAAAACCGTATGCAAAATAGTACTTTTTGGTTGTTCATCAAAAAATAATACTACCCTAAATAAAAAGTGGGCCAATAAGCCCACTTTAATTTTTTAATAAAATCTCTATGATTAATATTCCCAAAGACCTTGTTCGTAGTTAAATATTTTCTCTTTAATCTTTTCGCCTTCCAAGAGCTCAAATAAAGGATTTCTAATCATTGCTCTCAATGTAAGATCCTTTGGATTATTCATGGAAGTTTTAACAATATAACTACTGTAATATCTACTTTCAAACAAATCTTCCCAAGTCATTCTAGCAGAGAAGTTTTTTGGATTATATACTTCAAAACGAGCCAAACTTGTACGAATGTCTGGGTAATATAACCAAAATAATACTCTTTCTGAAAGCACATTACCTCTCTTTTCTTTTATAATCGGTGCTACACCTATTGTTCTGAACACAAAGCGACTAGACTCTTTATCAAACAAAACCACCTCTTTAATTCTGTATGTGTATACAGAATCTATATTAATCTTAGGTTTCATTGTGATAACCTTATTGATAATTCCAGAAACAGGATCTGGTACATCAACTGTATCAGGCTCAACCAGCATTTGCTTAAGAATTTCATCCCTAGTTAACGGAGTGGTAAATCTATCATCAATAGGTGCGAAAGCAGTAATACTGTCATTTTTAATAATTTCTATTAAAATTGAAAAAAATCGTTGATCGCCGTTGTCATCCTTAGCTTGATACAAAAATGTTTGATTCATTTTTTCTCTTGCATCAATTTGACGCCAGATAAACTCACTAAACAAAGCATCATCTTCACGAATATGGTCGTACTCAAGCGGCTTCCTACTTCTTACCATATTTCTTTCGAAAGCATAGTTATTTCGAAGAGATGGCTTTACAGTCATATTATTAGAAGTAGTATCTCCAAAAGTGTAGGTTACATTCTCACCAGCGCTTGAATTGTTTCCACTTTGATTACCACCGCCTTGTTGATTATTTGTATTAGTACCTGTTGAACCTGAAGTATTTGTACTACTACCCTGCTGATTATTGTTATTACCAGCTGGTGGATTAGTAGTGGTTTGTCCAGATCCACCCCCACTATTGGCAGGGCGACGACGATACCCTTGTGCATCTACATCCGTAACTCCAGCTAATAAAGCAGCTGTGATTACTATGACAGAAATTTTTTTCATACCATTCATTTTCACGCGATTCATAAATTAATTCAGAGTAAATGAGATGTTTTGATCTAATTTAACCCTACCAGGAGGACCAACCACTACAATTTCATCGATTACGACAGTTGTTCCGGGCTGACAGCGTTTTACAAGATTTAATGCATCTTGAGAAAAGTAAGCTCCCTTTACTTCAACTGCCTCACCACCACTTTCTTCAAAACCCTTTCCAGTACAATAAATCAAAAAGGATACCACATCATATTTAACTCCCTCAAACACAAAATCATTTAACACAGCTTGAACACCTCTTTGTGCTCTAAATACGTTTGCCGCCATTTCACCACCTGCTCTTCCGCCTACCATTGCAAGTGGACTAGGAACACGCTTGATTGGAATATTAGCTTTAACCTGATTTTTCCCATCTGTTGCTGTAACTGTAGCAACACCAAGACTTGTACAGGTAACAATATACTTTCCAGGGCCATCTTTTCTTGCAGAAACGCCATTTCCTGATACATTCACTTGAAGCTTTTCATCTCCTGCACCTGCAATAACCAATTCATTATCTAATCCTTGATAAAACACCCTTGTTTTATCGGTAGATACAGATAGTCCAGCAGGAACACCAACAGTATATTTTACATCTCTTTCAACTGTTGCAGTTGTGCCATCGGGTTTAATGAAAGCAACACGCACTTTTTTAGTGAAACTTCCTGAATTACCAGTATTCAATTTGTATTCAAAAGTTCCATCGGGTTTCATTGGAACAGAAACGCCGTCTATAGCTACACTTGGTTTAGCTGCTTTACTAAAAGCACCTACCCCAGCAGTAATAATTAATTCTTCGCCAGGCATTAAGTATTGAGAACTTGTTCCTGCAAAAGCTTGAAACTCGTCATAAACAACTTCAACTTCGCCTACTTTTTTATGGAAATAATCAACAACACTTACTTCAGAGTTACGAACGTCATTTTGAAACTTACTCAGAATAGTAACCCCAGCAACAGTTGGGGTCATATGGAAATAATTATAGGCCCAGTCGTTTTTGCCAGCTTTATTATTTGTTTTTGGAATGGTTAAGTCTAGAGGTAAAGTTGTAGCTAATGCTTCAGACATTTCTGGGTCCAAAGCCAACAAACTTTCTTTGTATTGCTTTAGCTTCTCATATAATTCCTTTCCTTTCCCTTTTCCATTTGGTGGAGCAGATATAAACAAACGAGTAGCAGCATCTAAATTGTCTTCCGACTTTATTCTTTTTTCACCTGTTTCCTCATCTGTAACATAACCGCCAGCTTCTTGAATTAACTCCTCTTTCAATGCCTCAAGGTAAGTATACAACTCATCAGAGATTTTTTTAGCTTCTTCTGCTTTGGGAAACCATGCAGCAGCCTGATCTCTTGTCTTAGAGTCTTCTAATTTTCTTTGAAACGATTTGAATAAGTCGCTATTCCTATTTTCAATATTAGCACTGGCCGCCACCAAACTATTATTGATAGTTGTGAAAGCATGTAAAATTTCAGTAGATACATTCAACGCTAACAATGCAGTTAGCACCAAATACATCATATTGATCATTTTCTGCCTCGGTTCCTTAGGTAATGCCATAATTTTTCTTTTCCCTTACTTGTTTACATTCAGATTTCAACGAATACTATTTGCCTTGCATAGCAGAAAGCATATTTCCATATACTTGGTTCAATCTTCCAAGATTGTTAGCCAATAAAGTAATTTGCTCTTTTGCACGAACCGCATCATCTGCACTCGATTGCAAAGCACTAGAAGCTTGAGCCAACTTACCATAAAATGCATTCAGAGCCTTTAAATGGTTGTTGCTCTCCTGCAATTCTAACTCGTAAATAGTATTTAAAGAGGAAAGATTCTTAGTAATAAGCTGAACTTGATCATGATATTGTTTAGTACTTTGAGAAGCAGTACCTAATGACTCAAGTGAAGCAGTAGCATTTGTTACTGCACCTTTAACAGCACCCAATGCCTGAGCAGCTTCTTGGGTTTTTGCAGTAAAATCACCTGTTGATTTAACAACGTCTGAAATTTCTCCCATTTTTTCAACCGTACCACCAAGCTTTTGAAAGCCTGCACTCAATTTAGATAAGTTTGCAGGGGTAATATCGGCTTCTTCCAACATTTTTTCCATCGCTTTTAACGCTGGATTACCTTTCTTCTCAGAGGGGGCCGGTGCTGGCGCACCTGCATCGGGTGGAGGCAAGATAGCATATACCAAGAAGATTGCAGCTTCAGTTAGAAGACCTACGGTTAACATGATATCAGCAAAAGACAAGTGCAAAATTTTTGCCCAAGCACCGAATATTACTACTGCGGCACCTACGCACACGAAAATATTTACAAGTCTGTTTACAAAAGGGGAAACTCCTGCTGCCATAAATGTTGATTTGTTGGTTGATTAAGTAAATGGTGATTAAAATGTATGAACTATTTATTTTTTCATTCTAGGTGAAAGGTCAATTACGTTTCTAAAGCCAATGTATGACTTTGCTGTATCTTGATATTCGTAAGTACGGGTACTAACTTTTAAGTAGTAAGCTACATCTTTCCAACTTCCTCCTCTTACTACCTTACGCTTATCCAAAGGATCTGCAGAATCATCAGCATCAATACGAACACTTGGGCTCATATCATGAATGAAATTATAAGCACCCTCATAAAATAAGTCTCCAGTCCATTCTGCTACGTTTCCTGACATATTATATAAACCATAATCATTAGGCCAGTATGCATCGGCACGAACAGTATAAACTCCTCCATCTTCAGCATAATTACCGCGACCAGGCTTAAAGTTGGCTAGCAGACAACCTTTTTTGTTTCGAACATAATAGTTACCCCAACCGTACATGGAGTTGGTTCTGCCGCCTCTTGCTGCATATTCCCACTCTGCTTCACTTGGCAATCTAAAATCACCATCTGCAGCCATTCCCTTTTTCTCTAAGAAGCTATTCAAATAGCGGGTGCGCCAATGTGAAAATGCCACAGCTTGCTTCCAGTTTACACCAACAACAGGGTAATTTCCAAAAGAAGGATGAGAAAAATATCGCTTAGTCATTGGTTCATTGTATGCGTAAGAAAAATCTCTCATCCATACCAAAGTATCTGGATAAACTTTTTGATTGTATTTCACCATGAAATTACTTCTTGGCTTCCCTGCATTTTCGCGCTTGGCTGCCTTTTGAAGATCAAAATATTCTACACGGTACTCTAATTTTTGAGGATCTAATTCATTTTTCCCATACAATCTGTCAACCGACGATAAAGTCAACATATCTAATTTTGATAAGGTAGCGTTGTCGTATTTGATTGTTTTTACCTTTTTCCAATCAACTGCTGTTGTATCTCCGTCGTTGTTTAATCCTTGTCCGAAAAGAACTTTATAGGTCATTGAATCTCTTACCCAAAATACAAACTGCCTGTATTTATTGTTAGTAACCTCAGTTTTATCCATCCAAAAACCTGGAATAGTTACTTGCCTATTTCTAGCGGTTAATGCATAGCTTATGTCTTCATCGCTTGGCCCCATATGGAAAGTTCCAGGGGGAATATAAGCCATTCCAACAGGCATTTTGAGATTCCCTTTTGCTCCAGGTGCAACTCCATAAAGCTGGCCATCATCTGGCAATACCGAGCTTTTATTCTTTTTAAAAAACTTACAGCCAGTACCAAACACCACTAGGATGATCAATAAAAAAGGCAAACTTGCTTTTCTCATTCGATTTAATCTTTAATAATAGTCCCAAATATAGGCGATTTTACAGGCTAACAAGCATCTGATGAGCCGCCTTATTAAAAAAATAATGTCGTGTAGACGTTAGCAATAGGCAATTGTCGTTAATTTATTTACAAATCGGGGGCGGGGGACTTATATAATTTGAAGTAAATATATAAATAGTTCTATATATCAGTTTCTTAAAATTGGATAAAAAACCAGGTTTTGCTAAATTTTAATAGCCTTTTTTATTTCCCTTTACCTAAGTAATTGTCAAGAGCCATAGGCAAACTTTTTGCAACAGGCGTTGGCGCTTCTATATGTAGCTGAAAACCAGCATCTTGTAGGGCCTTTCCCGTGTTTGAGCCAAAAGCTGCAAAGTAGGTGCCGTTTTGATTGAAATTAGGAAAGCTGTCCAATAAACTTTTAACAGAACTAGGCGTAAAAAAGCAAATAATATCAAATTTATGTTCGTTGATCACTTTAGTGACATCATTGCTAATAGAGCGGTACATGAAAGCTAACTGATAGTCGGCATTAAATTGTTTCAGGGCGCTACATATTTCATTATCCTGCTGATTTTCGCTACAAACATATAGGAAGCGCTCCCCATCTTTATGCCTTTGTATAACATCTAACATACTTTTGTTATTTGCATCAGCCCCATAAAAGACTTTACGCTTACGGTAAAGAATAAACTTTTGCAAATACAATGCAACAGACTCGTTGATACAGAAATATTTTGTTTCTTGGCTTACAGACACCTTCATTTCTTCGCACATCCTAAAGAAATGGTCAATCGCATTTCTGCTTGTGAAAATGACCGCTGTAAAACTTGCTATATCTATTTTTTGCTTCCTGAACTCTTTTGCTGAGATACCATCTAAAATAATGAAAGGCTCGAAAACAAACTCAACTTGATATTTCTTACTGAGTTCATGGTAAGGCGACTTATCGCTGTCAGGCTTAGGCTGACCAATCAGAATTTTTTTTACAACCGATTTCTTTGTCGCGCTTTTTGCCATACTAATGAAAAATAATGTGCAAAATTAGAGAGTTCTACTCAAAAATTGTACTCCAACCTTATAAATGATGAATAATGGGATTATTTCTATTGCCAAAACATAAATAACAATGTGTAAAAATTGAAACGAAAGATCCTTGCTTAATACCACAAATGATAGTAAATACCTCAGTAATACAGTTAAAACAACTATTACTAAAGCAATTTCTACCGCTAGCAACTGGTGAGATGTTTGACCAAATGAAATTAACCAAATCAAAGGAAGTATAATAATTGCAAATAGCTTATTTAGCTGCATTACAATAAAAAGGTATTTTTTCACAGAACTTTGAACCTGCAAAACCCAACTTGAAAAGTTTAAAAACAAATACTTTGTCAAATAAGTTCCTGCTATAAACAAGCAGCTAAAAACTGTTAGGCCCCAAAAATCATTATATACCTGATTCTTTAAGGTGAGTACTGAACTAATAAAAAAGCCCGCTGTAATAACAAAAAACACATTCATAAAAAAGGCTGGGGCTACACTTTGCTGAAGTATGTCGCTTGTTTGACTTTGTTTGAATTTAGGCTGAAAAATTACAAGAAATAAGTCTTGTAAATACCTTGGAAAAGCTAATCTAATAATGCCTAAGTAAAACACCAGTCCAAGTAAACAATAAAAAAGTAAGTCTTGATTTTTGATTAACATAGGTTGTTGAATCAAAAAAACAGGCTCACCATTCAATGGAAGTTGAGGGTGAAAGGCAGCCACTGCAAAAGTTGTAGTATCCTGCTTCTCTAGTGAACTTGTATCAACAAGCAAAGAATCTTTTAAAGGAAGAGTAGTATCTTGAATGGATACATTAATAGAATCATATTTTTCAAGGATACGACTGCTGTCTTGTTCCTGACAAATACTTTGGTTTGCCAACAAAAAGCTAAGAATGAATAATCCTAATTTTTTCAACAGCATATATGCAAATGTACCTAGGATATAGTTTTCTTTAACAACCATTTCAATAATCTGCAATTTAAACAAGTAATTTTGTTAGATGTCGGGATTATACGTTCATATTCCTTTTTGCAAAAAAGCATGTCATTACTGTAATTTCCATTTTTCCACACAGACCAAGTGGATACCCCCTATGATTGAGGCAATGACAAAGGAAATGGCTCTTAGAAGAGCCGAGCTCCCAACTCATTTAAAAACTATTTACTTTGGAGGTGGAACACCTTCCTTGCTAGAGGTTGAACATTTACAACAGCTTTTAGTAACCATAAATGAGCTCACTTCCTTGAGTATGGATACTGAAATCACTATTGAAGTAAATCCAGATGATGTAACAGTTGAAAAAATTTTATCCTGGAAAGAATTAGGAATAAATAGAATGAGCATAGGTATTCAATCTTTTGACAATGATCTGTTAACCTGGATGAACAGAGCGCATACAGCAGAACAAGCAAAAAATAGCATCCTTCTGGCAAGAAATAATGGTATAAATAATATTAGTATCGATCTTATTTATGGAATACCGGGCCTAGAACTTTCATCGTGGGAAAAACAATTATATTCCATTATTGAATTAGGTATCCCTCATATTGCATGCTACGCGCTCACTGTTGAACCCAAAACAGCCCTTGAAACGCTTATTCGCAATAAAAAAATGGAGGCCCCGAATGATGATGAGCAGGCATTACAGTTTTATAAAATGGTAGAAGTGTTGGAGAATGCAGGCTATGAGCATTATGAAATCTCAAATTTTGCATTACCAGGGTGGAGAAGCCAACACAACTCTAGTTATTGGAAAGGTATTTCTTATGTTGGAATAGGCCCCTCTGCGCACAGCTTTTCAGAGGGCAGAAGAAAATGGAACATTTCAAATAATGCACTTTACATGAATGCCATTGAAAAAAATGATATTTTTTTTGAAGAAGAACAATTAGATATTACAAAACAAGTAAATGAATATTTGCTAACATCTATTAGAACAATTGAGGGTACAAACTTAAATCTTGTAAAAGAAAAATGGGGTGCTTCAGCTTATTTGACAATTGCAAAAAACGCAGAGAAGCTCGTACAACAAAATCTACTAATAAGTGATGATTGTTATTTGAGATTAAGTAAAAACGGAAAGTTCCTAGCAGATAAAATTACGGTTGATTTAATGTTAGAATCTTAAGTCCACTAATTAACATTCTCAATTGAATTATCAACTGCCTGTAAAAGACTCATAATTACTGGATAAAACTCGTGCTTTTCAGGATACTTTTTCTTAAGCTTTTCAGAAATCTGACTCATTGTCATTAACAAATTTTCTTTGGTAATACTATGAGTTTGTAAATCAGATGGCCTGTGAATTTCAAAGTCATCTTTAAGCAAATCAAGGATGGAAATTTCTAATACACGGGAAAGTATTTTTATATGTTTAACCGTTAGTTGAGTTTGATTATTTTCAATTTTACTATATGCATTCTGAGATATACCCATCTCTTTGGCAACATAGTCTTGAGTAAAGTTTCTTAATTCCCTATATTTTCTAATGATTGTACCGGGCATAGTGGGTTATTTAGATTTGTATTACAAAGAGATAAACTGTTTTGTTGAACAATTAATTCAAAAATATTAAAATACTCAAACAACTATAACAACTTCATCTCTAATTCTTTGAAAACCGATTCTGGCTCTTCTTGTTCCCACAAGATTTTATAGATACCAGTTGCAATTGGCATATTTGCGCCTAAATTTTGATTTATTTGATATATGCATTTGCTGGCGTTATGCCCCTCTGCTACCATATTCATTTCTAATTGAGCAGATCTAACTGAATAACCTTTTCCAATCATATTCCCAAAAGTTCTATTTCTGCTATAAAGTGAATAACAGGTAACCAATAGATCTCCCAAATAAACAGAAGTAGTATGATTAATATTGGTAACATCAGAGTTCACCATAGCACTTAAGAATACAAACATTTCATGAGCAGCATTCGCAATAAATACACTTTGAAAGTTATCGCCATATTCTAAACCATGAGCAATACCTGCTCCTAATGCATATATATTTTTTAATACTGCGGCATATTGAACACCTATCACATCTTGATTGGATACTATATTGATATAGTCAGTTTTAAAATAGTTGCCAATTTCTAAAGCATTTTTGGAAGAAACGCCTGAGAATGTTAGGTAAGAAAGTTTTTCTGCTGCCACTTCTTCTGCATGGCATGGACCTAAAACAGTAAAGTAATTTTCTATATTAAAATCAAACTTTTGATTCAAAAAATCATTTAGCATAAGGTTGCTATTAGGGAGAATTCCTTTAATAGCTGACAATATCTTTTTTCCTTCAAAAATATCAGAGGGAAGTTCATTTAAAATATTTTCAATGTAAGCAGATGGAACTGCCATTACTAAACAATCAGAAAGTTTAATAACATTCTGAAGCTCGTTTTCTAAATTAAGCTGGGTAGTATCAAAATAAGCAGTTTTCAAGTAATGAGGATTGTGTCTCCTTTTTTGGAAATAATGGATGGATTCGGTATTCCTAATCCACCAATTAAGGTCATTTCCATGATCGGCTAAAATTTTAGCAAGTGCTGTTGCCCAACTCCCACTACCTATCATTCCAAAACGCATATATGAAATTTTACGTTCGAACAAACATACAAAACCTTTCAAGACAAATTGAAACAAGAAAAAAGAAAGCACCTTTAATATAAACTTAGGCTATTTACAAGTAATTATTAAATTAGCCTAATACTTAACTTACTATAAGCTTCTTATGAAAATTTTACGTTTTAAATTATACTTCATTTTTTGTGCACTTACCTTATCGTCAATCGGTTTTGCACAAATTACACCAATGCAGTATCATAGAGATAGTATTGCAAATAGAATAAAAGATATACAAGCAATACATACCCCAGAAGGAATAAATGAATTGGTAGAAGTTGAAGTAAATGGATCAAAACAATGGTTGTCTGTTAGAGGAATAAACAAATCTAATCCAATACTACTAGTGGTGCATGGAGGCCCTGGCAGTCCTTTGATGGGTATGTCTTGGACTTATCAAAAGCCATGGGAGGACTTTTTTACAGTAGTTAATTGGGACCAGAGAGGAGTTGGAAAAAATTTCTCAGTTAATGACACAAGTAAAATAAAATCAACAATGACTGAAGAGCAGCATATTGAGGATGCATTGGTTGTTGTTCAATATTTATTAAAGAAAATGAACCATAAAAAAATGTTCATTCTAGGTTACTCATGGGGAACCAAATTTACACCAGCGGTTGTAAATAAAAATCCGGATTTATTTTACGCATGGATTTGAGTGGGTGTTGTAAGTCCCAATTCCAATGCAGAAAAAAAGATTTACAATACACTGCTAGAGTTAGCAAACGAAAAAAAAGACAAAGAAGCTTTAAGGGAGTTGAATGAAATTGCTCCATATCCTGACCCCGAAAAATTTAGTATGAAAAAAACTCTAATTGTAAGAAAATAGGCAAGGAAATATAATGGCGGCTGGTATGGCAAAGAAAATTTTGATCTTTTGTTTTCACTTCATGAATGGAGTCCAGAATATTCGAAAAAAGAAGCCGATTTTGTATTAGATGCTACTTCTTGGGCAAGCCCACTCATCATTCGATCTTTTTCGAACCGACCCAATTTAAGATTTAGAATACCTGTCTAATGATTCAGCGGAAAAAACGATCTACACACTCCTTTTCAAAATGCCTTTGATCATTTTGAAAAAATTGATGCTCCCATGAAAAAGTTTATAACTTTTGAGAGAAGTGCACACCTGCCTATGTTAGAGGAGCCTGGAAAATTTTTATTGTCGCTTGTGCAGGATGTATTACCACTTTCGAAACAATAATTAAAAAGCCGTGGGCAAATTGCTCCACGGCTTCATTTTTATAAAACTTTACTATTAATCTTTCTTTTGCTCAAAAAGCTTTTCTTTCTTTACTACTTTAACTTTATCACCTTCTTTTAAAGTTTTACTTACCACATTATATGGACCAACTATAACCTCGTCGCCAACTTTTAATCCTGTTAGTATCTCAATATGATTTAAATCTTGAATATCTGTTTTAACCTTAGACTTCTTTACGGTTCCATCTGTTTGCAACACAAATACTACTTCTTCTATATCATCTGATGAAGATTTATCTGCATTCTCAGTTGTTGGCTTTTCATTCTTTTCACCTTCCCCTTTATCTGAAGAACTACTTTCCTTTTTAGAATCTCTAGTAGTTACAGCATTCAATGCTACTGCAATAACATCCCGTTTCGTTTTGGTTTGAATATCTGCGCTAGCTGTCATACCTGGTCGGAAAGGAAAACGATTTTTACTGCTAATTAAATCCTTATAGCTTTCTGGCATTAATCGAATGTGTACTTTATAGTTTGTTACCTCATTTGAGCTTGCAACACCAGTTGCAGAATTAAGTTGAGGATTAGCAATTTTATATACTACACCTTTAAATTTTCTATTATTATATGCATCTACTTCAACCAATGCAGTATCACCAATTTTTACTTTAGTGATATCATTTTCACCTACATCTACGCGTACTTCAAAACTACTCATATCGGCAATTCGCATCATTTCAGTACCAGCCATTTGAGCAGTACCAACTACGCGCTCACCTTTTTTAACTGCTAGTAAGCTCACTACCCCATTCATAGGAGCTACAATTGTTGTTCTACTAACATCTTTGTTAGCTCTATTCAATTGTGCTTCGGCACTTTTTACTGCAGCCTTTAAACCGTTAATACCCTCTATAGCAGCATTTAAATTAGCTTGAGCCGACTTATATGCTTGTTCAGCCTGTTCGTACTCAAGTTTTGAAATAACTTTTTCGTCATATAATTTTTTCTGTCTATTATAGTTAGCTTCAGCTTGAGCTAGATTGGCTCTTAAAGCTCCAAGTTGAGCAACTGAGTTTGAAACCTGTGCTTGCTGTTGACTAACAATTGCTGATGCTTGATCCTTTTGAGTACTCAAGATGTCCGCATATATGCGTGCTAGTACTTGTCCGCGGCTAACACTATCACCTTCATTTACAGTAAGCTCCACAATCTCACCACTTATATCTGGACTTACTTTTACTTCAACCTCTGGATAAACTTTACCGCTTGCATTTACGGTTTCAATAATAGTTCTTGTTACTACCTTTTCTGTTGTTACCTCAATACCCTCTTCTTTACCTATAACGCCACCCTTTTTTAGTCCAACTAAAACTAGTAATACTGCAACTAATGCAACTATGACCCAAATAATTTTTTTACTCATAAAACAATTGTGTGTGGTTTATAATTTTAATCCTTGTCCTTTATAAAATTCAAGCAACTTTAGTCTAAAAACATAATCAAATTGATTATTCAGCTTTTCTAGCTTAACACGTAATAGATTATTCTGATTTGTTATTAGGTCTAATGTATTGCTAAATCCAGCTTCATATCTTTTAACAGCCATTTCATATACCTTTTCTGAAGCTTTTTCAGATTGAATACTGCTATTATAGCGTTGCAATGCATTAATTGCATTTTGATATGCTTGATAAATATTTTGTTGTAACAATAGGTTAGCCTGTAATATATTAGTTTCAGCTTGTTCTACTTGTAATTTAGCTCTTTGCAAATTTAACTTTGCAGAGCCGTTATTGAATATGGGAATTTGCAACTGAAACCCCACATTTTGTCTGAAGTTTTGCTCTAACTGCCGACCCCATCCTTCCCAGATTTCACCAAAATTTTTTCTACTCTGTTGTACCTGAAAAGTAGGCTGTTGAACGAAATAAGGCGTACCACCTACATTTACAAATGCAGGTGTGGTAGCAGTTCCGGTAGGAATTACACCCGATACTTTTTTACTTGGAGATGCAAAGTTTGTAGCAAGCCCCCCAAATGCTGTAATTGTTGGGTAAAATGAACTCTTAGCAACTTTTACACCAAGCTTTTGAGCATCAAGTCTAAGTTCATTCACTTTTTGTGCTGGCTGATTTGATAAAGCCAATTTATATAAATAAGCAGGATCTAATTCGGCCAATGGCTCAACAGGAATTTGATCAATAGGCGGTGTACTTGGAACAAAGGACATTGCCATATCAATATTTAAGAGTGCTTTTAGTTGAATAACGCTTTGCTCGTAATTTGTGGAAGCTGTAACAACATTTGCACTATCTCTGGCCAACTGCGCTTCAATTTCTGCAGCATTCACTTCGGGTAAGTTACCAGCTGCTACACGCTGACGAGTTAAAGCAAGCTGAGTTTTAGTTTGGTTCATTTGAACCTGAGCAATTTCAATTTGCTGCTTGCTTGCAAGCACATTTAAGTAAAAGGTTGCAACATTTAACGCAATATCATTTTCTACTCTTTTGATATCTTCTCTTGCTGCTTTCTCATTGATTTGTGCCTGAGAAAGCTCATACTTTAATCTTCCCCAGTTAAAAACCTGAATGCCTACGTTTGCTCCTATTCCTTGAAACGTTAACTGCGTGGTAGTAAACAAGTTGGTTGTAGGATCAATAGATCTACCCCATTGAGTTCCTAAACTGGTATTAGCACTGGCATTTGGCAATTGAGCCCATTTTGCCGCTTGGGTTTGTACTCCCGCAAGTCTAGCTTGAATATCTGCCTGCTTTACAGAAATATTATTTTGGATAGCATAGCTTACACAACGCTGCAAGTCCCATTTCTCCTGCCCAAATAGACCGAGTACAGCCAAATTAGTAGTAAATAAGAATAAAAACTTTTTCATTTAACAAATGTAACCAGACTTTACTGACCCATACATGAAAATAGACAGACGGACTAAAATGCCCTTTTTTGTACAAATTGAATTATGAAAGGTCTTGAACGGCTAAAAATGCACTATTTAGATCATTTATTAAATAGGTGGGGTCTTCCATACCCACATACAAACGAACCATTCTATGTTGCTTATTTAAAGGATTAAATTCATGCTTTTCAATTCCTGCACACTTGGGCATTACCAGCGATTCATATCCTCCCCAGCTTACCGCCAACAAAAAAGACTTTAAAGAGTTAATGAAAAATTCAATTTTGTCTATTTGATTCAATTTCAATGTAAAACTAAATAATCCACCAGCCTCCTTCATTTGAGCTTTTGCTATACTGTATTGAGCAAACGATGGATCTAGAGGGTAGAATACCTCTTCAACTAAAGGATGTTCTTTAAGGAACTCCATCACTTTCTGTGCCGACTTCGAACTTCTCTCGAGTCTTGTCTCTAATGTCCGTATACCACGTAGTAGTAACCATGCGTTAAATGGCTGAATCCCTGATCCAACACACATATACTCACTCCTAAACATGGGTTCAATTAGTGCAGAAGAACCAGCAATAACGCCTGCAACAACATCGCTGTGCCCACTTATGTACTTTGTAGCAGACTGAATTGATAAGTCTATTCCAAGTGAGATAGGTTGTTGATAAATAGGTGTACAATAGCTGTTATCACAAATAGTAATAATGCCCTTTGATTTCGCAAATCTTGCAATCGCTGATAAATCCTGAATTGCAAAATCCCAACTATTTGGTGATTCTAAATATATGAGAGTTGTATTAGGTTTACTCGCTGCTTCAAAATTTGCAATATCTCTTCCATCCACATAAGTACAAGTAATACCCCATTTTGGAAGTATTTGATCAAATAAATGTCGGGCCCATGAATAAGGTTCCTTGACTGAAATAATATGATCCCCAGATTTTACTTGAGAAACAACCGACAAAAAAATAGCAGCAGCGCCACTATTTACTACCAATGCATCTTCAGCACCATCTAATGCAGCTAGCTTTTTACATAATATATCAACTGTTGGATTCTTACCCCTGCTATATAAAAAAGTACTATACTCATCCTTAAATGCACTTCGAATGGATGCTACACTTGAAAATGCAAAATTTGAAGTTTGTATAACAGGTGGAGCAACACTTCTAAAGTAATTGTCCCGGTCTTCGCCAAGTGAAAATAATATGTGCGATAAATCATCCATCTATGCAGTCTTAAATTTTTTAGAGATAAAGAAAATGACCATAAAAACCCCCAATACTATTAATCCAGTAAGCGCCGTACTCAAATCTTGCAATGCAATACTTATTCCTACAAAAGCATAGTTAGCAATAAAAAATAATGGTATCCAAGGATACAGTTTCATCTTAAAAATACCAGTTCCATCAAGGTGTTTTGTTTCTCTTCGCAATTTAAAAATTGCTGCACTACTTGCAATCATTCCAAAACAATCTAAAAAGATGGTGAAATTGAGAATTTTTTCAAAGGTTTGAGCAAAAAATAAAATTACAATACAAACAGCTGCAAATACCGTTAATGAAACAACTAGCACTTGATTTTTAGGGTCTGACTTAGAGAAAATTTTCGGGAGCGCCCCCTCTTCACTCATAGCATACATCACACGTGGATTAGAAAGTAGCAACGCATTGACGTATGCTAACACACCAAAAAATAAGAAAAAAGAAAAGATGTCAGCAGCTTGCGTACCCATGATTCTTTCAATAACCACATATGCAATTTCACGCTCACCTTTCATTTGCTCAAAACCAACTACATAGTAGTAGCTAAGATTTGCTAACAAATAGAGCGTAATAATTATTCCTATTCCAATGAAAATTCCTTTTGGAATATTTTTTTGAGGTTGGTCTACTTCTTTTCCGAAATTGATGGTTTGTTGATACCCACCGTATGTAAATGACACTGCAATTAAACTCAATCCTAAACTCTGAATCCAACTTATTTGAGGACCTGCGCTATCAACAATGGCTTCAACAGGAACGGCATGTTTCTCTGGAAAGAATAATGCACCAATAATAATAACCACCATTGCAATTTTAATGAGCATAAGTACATTCTGGGTGGCAGAGCTCATTTTCAAACCTTTTAAGTTGATGAAATAAAAAACTCCAATTGCAATACAACTAATGAGTGCTTTATGAATATCTGTCCAAGCATATTCTGGAAAAAGCTTAGTGATATATCCTGCTCCAATTAAAGCAACTCCACTTAATGAAGCCGCGTTACTGATAAGTATGATACAATTAATTGCAAACGCTATACTCGGATGGT
>ERZ1066133.73-NODE-73-length-55219-cov-9.618374_pt1 | contig 55219 bp, 38 predicted proteins | sample MGYA00382780_ERZ1066133 | MGnify/ENA primary metagenome ERZ1066133 (study PRJEB33369, sample SAMEA5778363) | biofilm metagenome | biome: Industrial cooling water; feature: Water cooling tower basin; material: Biofilm | place: United Arab Emirates | collected... | reverse complement strand
CCCACTCGCCCGCATACCTATCTCTATAGGCCCGCCGCCGGGCGCATCGACCCGCTTGCACTCGCCTCGCCCACCTGCCACACTCTCGATCCCGTGACCGACGCCCTCCGATTTCTCCGCCGCCATCACGCCGGTGTTCTGGTCGCCGACGAGGCGATCTATCCCCGGCGCTTCGTGCTGGACAACGCCGGCGGCCGGCCGGTGCTCACGCTGCCGCTGGGCGTCGAGGAGGCGGAATCGATCGTGCTGCACGTTCCCGATGAGGGGATCCCATCGCTGCAGTTGCTGGTTGATCTCGAGTGGCTCGATCCCAACATCTCGGCCCACGGCGGCGCGACCGATCGCTTTCTGATCCATCACGCCAAGGCCGAGGACTCGCGGTTCGCCATGCTGAAGGTGCTCGATGCGAAGTGGACCGAGGGCCGGGCCGCCGTCGAAGAGATCATCGTCGCCAACCCGTTGGCGTCGATCGAGCCGCGGCTGTGCAAGCGGCTGAACGGCGATCGCTCCCGGCTCGGCGCCATTGTCCGGGAGATCGGCCGCCGCGAGGTCTTCGATCCGGTCGCGGTGGGTGTCGATTCCGATGGGGTGAGCGTCCGCACCCGCACCGGGCTTGTGCGGGTCGAGTTTGATAGCGCACGATCCCCGTCCGATGCCGAGGCAACGATCCAGGCATGGACCGGATGAAGCCCCAAACAACCCGCCCCGCCGACGTGTGCGAGGCCCATGGTCACCTTCCCTGGCTGGGCAAGGCGCTGTCGATGCTCAGTCTGGAGGGGTGCACGTGCGTCGGCGAGGCGCTGGATCGCATCGCCGCCCGGGTTGCGGGCATGCCGCCGGGCGCGTGGCTGCAGGCGCACTCCGCCCGGTACGAGGGCTGGACCGAGCGCCGGTGGATGACACGCGACGAGCTCGATCGCGTGACCGATCGACGACCGGCGCTGGTGATGTCGTTCGATCATCACGCGGTGTTTGCGAACTCCGCCGCGTTGGCCGCGGCGCGAATCGATCGCTCGACCCCCGATCCCGTGGGGGGCGTCATCGAACGCGTCGCCTCGGGCCCGCACACGGGCGACCCGACCGGCCTCCTGCTCGAGGCCGCGGCGTTCTCCACCTGGGCCGTCGCGCCCGAGCCGCCCGAGTCGGCACGCGAGGGGCAGATCACCGCCGCGCTGGATCATCTCGCGTCGCTCGGCTTTGCGGAGATGCACGATCTCGCCAGCCCGCGCTGGCTGGGGCCGCTGCTTGCGAAGCTTGAGCGGGAGCATCGCCTGCCGATCCGGGTCGGCCTCTACGGCCTGCTCGATGACATCGAGGCGATGGCGGAGAGTCGTGCGGCGTGGGAGTCGCGCCGGGTGCGCCTGCTGGGAGGCAAGATCTTCACCGATGGCACGCTCAACAGCCGGACCGCGTGGGTGCTCGAGCCCTACGCGGAGTCGCCGCCGGATCTGCGCTGCGGCAAGCCGCTGATGACGCCCCGCCAGATCGCGGACGCGGCCGAGAAGTGCCTCCGCCTCAACCTCGGCCTGGCCATGCACGCGATCGGCGACGGCGCGGTCCGCGCCTGCCTCGACGGCATCGCATCGCTCCCTTCGTCTCTCCGTCTCTCCGTCTCTCCGTCTCTTACCATCCGAATCGAGCACGCCGAACTCATCGCCCCGGCAGATATTCCCCGCTTCGCGGAACTGGGCGTGATCGCCAGCGTGCAGCCGTGTCACCTGCTGGCGGACATCGAGGCCCTGCACCGGGCGGTGCCGGAGCAGTTGGACCGGGTCATGCCGTGGAAGAGCCTGATCCGGTCCGGGCTGGTGCCCGGCAGGACGCTGCTGTTCGGCAGCGATGTGCCGATCGTGCGGGCGAACCCGGAGGACTCGATCCAGGCGGCGGTGGCTCGGCGCAGGCCACAGATGCCGGAGCGCGACGCGATCCATCCCGCCGAAGCGATCGCCGAGGCAACGGCGTGGGCGTGCTTCGGGACGCGGATGGTGTGAGAAGTCCTCGAGACTACTTCGCGCTCGCGGTCGGCTTCATGGGCGTCTTGCCGGCCTGCATCTTGAGGAGCTCGATCTGTCCCTGGCGGGCGAGGTCGATCGATTCACCGAGGATGCGGGCGGCTTCCTGCGGGGCGTGGAAGCCCATGGAGTTCTCGGCGTTCACGAAGTCGCACCGCCACTGGGCGGCACGCTGGAGCTTCTGCACCGGGAGCAACTGCTCGTCGGTCATGCCGTCTTTGCGGGCCTGCTCGAGCGCCGTGATGAGATCGACGACGGCCTGCTCGGAGGCGTCCAGCAGCTTCTTCGTGCGGTCCTGAATCGCCGCCACGCGGGAGGAGATCTCTTCCTCGCTGTAGGTGTGGCAGGTCTGGCAGGCGCGGCTGATGTTGAGGAGCGGGCTGCGGGTTTGGTGGTCGCTGACCTTGATGGCGCCCTCGCGGATGTAGGGCATGTGGCAATCGGCGCAGGAGACGCCGCTGCGGGCGTGGATGCCCTGGCTCCACATCTCGAACTCGGGGTGCTGGGCCTTGAGCACCTTGGCGCCGCTCCGGGCGTGGGTCCAGTCGCTGAAGCCGACGTCGTCGTAGTACTTCTCGGCCTGCTCGACCTTGAGTCCGTTCATCCATGGATAGGTGACGAGCTTGCCCTCGCCCTTGAAGTAGTACTCGACATGGCACTGGCCGCAGGCCATGGATCGCATCTCCTGGCGGGTGGCCTCGATGTTGGGCTCGTACTCCTTGCTGCGGTCGCCCTTGCGCCAGCGTTCGATGCTGGGCAGGTGCGGCACGGGGTCGCTGGACCTGGCCAGGGCGCGGATGCCGGTGAGGAAGGCGGGCTTGGTGACGCGCAGGTGCATGGTGTCGGGGTCGTGGCAGTCGATGCAGGCCACGGGATGCTCGACGAGCTTGGTCGCCTCGTCGAACTTCATCTTGCACATCTCCTCGAAGCCCTTGAAGAGCTGGGCCTGACCCTCCGCGGAAGCGAGGGGCATCTCGACCGTGCCGGGGGCGCCCTTCTCGACGCCGAGCTTGCGGTAGGCGACGGTGTTGGAAGCGTGGCAGTGGACGCAGGCGCCGGGCTGGACCTTCTTGGTGACGCGTTCGGTCTCGCGTTGGTCGCTGAGCATGTAGGCGTGGCCGCGTTCTTCGCGGTAGTCGATGGCAAAGGCGTAGCCGTCGAAGATGGCCCGGAGATGCGGATCGGTGTCGAGCTTCTGGAAGGCCTCGCTGCCGCCGTGGCGGGTGCGCTGGGTGTCCACGGTGCGGAGGTACGAGTCGTACTGGCGGGGGAAGTTCTTGCCCCACTGCTTGGGATCGACGGTGGTTTCGAAGACATCGATGAGCTTGAAGGCCGTCTGCTTGGCTTCGACCTTGCGCTGATTGATGTTCTGTAGCAGCATCAGGGCGCCGGCCGTGCCGCCGGCGGCGACGATCGCCACCACCCAGTACGCGAACCAGTTGGTCTTGGAAGTGCTCATCGAAGTCCTTTCCTGCTGGCTTTTTCGGCCCCATTCCCCCATTACCGCACTGCTCCACGCCCCCACTGCTCCACGCCGCCTCAGTTCCGCGGCCCATGCCCCACACGGGAGTGACACTGCGTGCAGTTGACGAGGCCGCGGACCGGGTCAGTGTGCGAGGTGATCTCGCTGGTCAGACTCTCGTGGCAGCGGATGCAGTTGTTGTTGACGATCGCCAGGCTCTCGGGCGTGATGCGGATCGGCTCGTGGAAGTTCTGGAGCGTGAAGCCCTTGCTGTGGCGCCAGCCGTGCTCGGCCTTGGTGTAGTACTTGCCCACGAGGTCCTGGGGCACGTGGCAGTCGTTGCAGGTCGCGTTGCCGTGGTGCGAGGCCTTCTGCCAGCCGTCGTACTGATCCCGCATGATGTGACAGTTCACGCACGCCTTGGGGTCGTTGGAGAGATAGCTGGTGCCCTCGGCGAAGTCGAAGGTGTAGAGGGCGCTGCCGACGCAGATGCCGACGAGTGCGGCGAGCGCGAGCCCTGCGATCGTGATTCCGGCGTAGCGCTGCATGCTGAACCTCGCTGTTCCGGCCTGTGGCATTACATGATAACAATGTCCGCAATAATTTGGCGGGCGGGCGCCGTTTCCGGAGGGTTGACCGCATAAAGGCGGCGAATTTGGCGATTTTGCGCTTGCGTCGCCTTGGGGCTTGGGTAGACTGTCGGTTGCTTCCGGTGATTCCGCCGCGTGCCAACACGCGCACCGCGAGCACGATTGCGGCGGCACGCCGCCAGGGAGGAACGATGCGAGGCACGTGTGCGATGGCGCTCGGCGCCGGCTTGGCCGTCAGTTCGGTGGCGCTGGCGGTGGACCCTCTTGAGGCCTATCTCAACCAGATCCGCCTGAACGAACTGCTCGCCAAGGGCCTGACGGGCGCGGGCGTCGATGTGGGCCAAGTCGAGGTGGCGACTCCCAACACCGCGCACGCCACGCTCACCGGTTCGACCGTGACCGTCATGGACCCGCCGGCCGTGAGCGACCACGCCACCGGCGTCGCGAGCCTTATCGTCGGTCAACGCACGATGGCGGGCGGCAACTTCCAGGGCGTCGCGACGGGCGCACGGCTGTGGGCCGCCAACAGCGGCGTCGGCGGCGGCGCTCAAGTCGGGCTGCTGAAGACCGCGATGGATTGGCAGCTCTCCGCGCCGCGGGCGGCGGTGGTCAACCACTCGTGGGGACGCAACTGGGATCGATCCACGGCGCTCATCCGCGAGACCTTCTCGCGCATCATCGACGACGCGACCAACAAGGGTCAGCTCCAGGTCGTGGCGGCCGGCAACGAGGGCAGCGAAGCCGGTACCGGCGGCAACAGCACCGGCAACCTCTCCTATCCCGGCTACTCGTACAACGCCCTCACCGTCGGAGCGACCGGCGCCGCGGGTACATGGGACCGCGTCGCCAACTTCTCGAGCGTCACGCAGGCGAACGCGAACAAGGTCCCGACCGCGCGGCTGAAGATCGACGTCGTCGCCCCGGGTGTCGGGATCAAGCAGGCGGTCGGCGGCGCCAACGCCTTCGCCAGCGAGGACGGCACCAGCTTCGCGGCACCGATCACCACCGGCGTGGCGGCTCTGCTGCACGAGCACGGCGCCAAGAAGAACTTCTCGCGTGATCCCCGGCTGCTGCGTGCGGTGATCATGAACAGCGCGAACAAGACGGTGCGCAACACCTCGGGCGTCCGCTGGGACCAGGAGTTCAAGGCCAACGCGCAGGGCGTGGCGGCGAATCGGACGAGCAACGAATCCGGCGCCGGCATGCTCGACGCCATGGAGGCGTACACCCAGTACGACGCCGGCCGCAGCCGCGCATACACCAAGAACGGCAGCGACTTCGCTGGCGCCGGACTCGCCAAGGCCACCGGCTGGGATGTCGACACCGCCGCGGCGGGCGCGGTCGGCAACGTCTACGTCACGCAGAACGCCCTCCGCAAGGGAACGTATCTCACCGCCACGCTGATCTGGAACCGCGATGTCGATTCCTCCGACCCCGATCCGCTCAAGTGGACCTACGGCGACCTCGCGCAGCTTGACCTGGAGGTCCGCGGTTATCTCAGTCTGGGTGGGCAGGTCTCGGTCTCGAACTTCGGCGGCAACGACGCCAACCTCAACGGCACCAGCCAGCACAATGTCACCAAGCTCGACGATCGCAACCGGCGGGTGATCCGCGTGTCCTACCGCGACACCAGCCCGGTCAACAACACCGCGTATGCCCTCGCGTGGCGGTCGTACGAGATGGACACGCACAACGTCCGCGTCTTCAACGGCGGCTTCGACGGCGACCGCGGCGCGTACCGCGACAACGGATGGTTCAAGCCGCAGAACGCCATCACCTTCGGCGAGGCGGTGCGCCAGGCGTGGATGCCCGGCGACGACACCAACTGGGCGATGCGGATGATCAGCGGGCTGGGGCTGCCCGGCGCGATCTCCCAGGAAGTCGTGCGCCCGTTCTCGTACTTCGCTCTGAACTTCGACATCGCGTTCGAGAACCCGAACCTGCTCTCGACGGTGCAGGTGTTCCTGGGCAACATCCTGCTGGGAACCGTGACCGCCGACGGGACGAACACGCAGTCGTTCAAGGCGGTGCCGCAGATGCTGATCGGGATGACCGAGATCGCGACGCTCACGCCGGGCCAGTTCGTGGACCTGACGTTCCGGTTCACCTCGCTGGACGCGAACAACGTGTATGTGGACAACATCTTCTTTATCCCGAACGGCTCGACCCTCGCGGTGCTGATCTCCTTCGGCGTGCTGTCGGCGCGGCGTCGCCGGTCCGCGTAGAGGCGATCGGGAGGGCGTCGCGACCCGAATACCTATCATGATACGAACAGAACCGGCTGTGATTCAGCCGGTTTTTTGTTGCGTCGGACGGGTCGAATGGGGTAGTCTCTGGACGTTCGAGGGGCGTTCCGCCGCGCGAGAGCGCGTGCCCTGTCGGACGGCGAGCGGAGCTCGCAGGGGAGAGGCATCCGCCGAAGCACAATCGAAAGTTGGGGGCGCTGACGCCGCTTCGGGGTACCTCGAGAACAACGCAGGATGCACGCCGCGCGAAGGGTGTTGGCCCGCCGCGGGTCTGCCAGCTCACTTTGGCACGCGATCGCGTGCCTCTGACCACGCGGGCCGTCCTTGAAAAGGGACGGCCCGCGCTGTTGTTTGTGGGGATCGGGAGAAGGACCGAGGCGGGGGGATATCACCACGGAGAACACGGAGAGAGAGACGGGGATTGGGCCGATGCCGATCGAACGTGCGAACCATCCGTGCCACCGGCGCCCACGAACCCGCCTTCCTCGGTGATCTCCACGACCTCCTCGCTCTCCGTGGTGAAGTGCCCGTGCATCTTCGCAACGACACCTTCGTATCATGACCCGGAGCCCACGCGGGCCGAATCCCGCGGCTCGGAGATGCACGCATGCGCGCCGAAATCCGCTACAACAACATCATCGACAGCGACGAGGCACGGCAGGCGCAGGCGCAGGCGGATCTCGCCCCGTCGCTGCACCACGATCAGATCGACGCCGACCGCTTCTACATCACGCAGCACTACACCAAGTACACCCGCGAGAACCACGACGTGTGGCGCGATCTGTTCGACCGGCGCTGGGGCGTGCTCGAGCACCAGGTGAGCCGCCAATTCATCGAGGGGATGAAGATCCTTCGGCTGACCCGCGATCGGCTGCCGCTGCTGGACGACCTGGTGCTCGACAAGGACATCGAGATCGCCGGGGGCGTGCGGGTCGCGAAGGGCACGAAGCTCGACGGGATCAACAAGTTCCTGCACTCGGTCTCGTCGTGGGCGTCGTACGGCGTGCCGGGCTATCTGCCGGCCAAGGCGTTCTTCGCGTGCCTGGCGCAGCGGGAGTTCCCCACCACGGTGCTCATCCGCCCGCGCGAGGTGATGGACTACCTGCCCGAGCCGGACATCTTCCACGATGTGTTCGGGCACGTGCCGCTGCACGCCCTGCGGGTGTTCGCCGACTTCCTGCAGACCTACGGGCGTGCGTCGCTCTTGTGCGACGATCCGGAGCACATCGAGCGCCTCGGGCGGCTGTTCTGGTTCACGGTGGAGTTCGGGCTGATCAAGGAAGACGGCAAGGTGAAGGTCTACGGCAGCGGGCTGGTCAGCAGCCACGCCGAGAGCGCGTACTCGCTCAACGGCGTCTGGGAGAAGACGCGGAACGGGCCGCAGTCGGCCGAGCCGTGCAAGGAGCGGCCGGTGCCGGAGTGGCGTCCGTTCGACCTGGAGCGCGTCTGCGAGACGCCGTTCGAGATCGACCACTATCAGCCGATCTACTACGTGCTCGAGAGCTTCGAGCAATTGCGTGACGCGATGAACGACTACGCCGAGAAGGTGATCGGCAAGAGCGGGCTCGAGCTGGCGACGCGGCGGTGACGCCCGGCCCGGCGACGCCCGGAGACTTCTTCGCACGGGTGACAGCGCGTGACCCGCTCCGGGATCAAGCGGTGTGACAGCGTCCGTTCAGGGCGCAGCCGCGCGGCCCAGCCGGGAGCGGCCAAGTCACAAGACGCTCGGGAGGTCGGGGGTTACGGACAGAGCAGCGCGTCGTACGCGTCGGCGAAGATCACGAAGTCGGCGTCGTCCACGTTGCCGTCGCGGTTGAAGTCGGCGGGGCAGCCCGCGGGCATCGCGGGGTCGCTGCAGATGAGCAGGTTGTAGGCGGCGGCGAAGGACACAAAGTCGGCGTCGTCCACGGCGTTGGAGTTATCGAGGTCCTCGGTGCAGGCGCGGACGATCTTCCAGATCTCCCCGTTGGTTCCGCCGCCCTGCTCGAGGATGTAGAGCTCGCCGGCGGAGTCCTCGGCGAAGGACACGATGCCGGAGATATCGACGCCGGCGGCCCGGAGTTCGGCGGTGCGATCGAGGAACTCGGTCTTGCCGGCGGAGGGTGAGTAGCGGAACGACCAGACACGGGCGTCGCAGAAGTCGGCGAAGAAGTAGGTGCCTCGGAGCGGGGCGATGGCGGCGCCGCGGTAGACGTAGCCGCCGGTGATGGAGCAGCCGACGTTGTGGTCGTAGACGTGGATCGGATCGACGCGTGTGCCGCTGATGGTGCCGGTCTTGTTGCAGGTGTTGAACAGGTCGCCCTCGTACCAGGGCCAGGCGAAGTTTCGGATCGGGGTGCTGGCGGAACCGGCGGCGACGAAGTTGACCTCTTCGCGCTCGGTCTGGCCGACATCGGCGATGTAGAAATCGCCGGTGAGACGGTCGAAGCTGGCCCGCCATGGGTTGCGCAGGCCGGTGAGCCAGATGGCGGGATTGCCGCCGGAAACGGCGAAGGGGTTGTCCGCGACGATGCCGAAGTTCTCGGTCGCGCTGGCGGGGAAGTCGTCGGCATCGACGTTGATGCGGAGGATCTTGCCGCGGCGCTCGTTGGCGTTCTGGGCCGCGTTGCCGGGGTCGCACCCGCCGCCGGAGTCGCCGGAGGCGATGTAGAGGAATCCGTCGGGACCGAATCCGATCCATCCGCCGAGGTGGTTGGTGGCGGTGCGGTTGATGGTGAGGATGGGGCGCGAGGTGGTCGCGCTGAGATTGGGGTTGCTGGCGCTGCGGCTGCGCTCGACGAGCGTGGTGTGGCCGGAGGTGTTGGTGTAGTAGACGTAGTACCGGCCGTTGTTCTGATAGTCGGGGTGGAAGGCCAGACCGAGGAGGCCCTGCTCGCTGTTGTTGCTGGTGCCGCCGGCGACGAGCGCGTCGATGTCGAGGAAGGGCGCGGTGGTAGGCTGGAGCGTGCCGTTCTGGAGGATCCGGATGAAGCCCTGTTTCTCGACGATGTAGAGCCGTGACGGGTCGCCCGGAGCGGCGGTCATGAAGACCGGACGGCGCAGGCCGCCGACGACCAGGCGGCTTTCGAGAACCTGCGCGGACGCGAACGTGCTGCACGCGAGTGCCGCGCAGAGTCCGGTACGAACCAACGAATTGAGCATGTATTGATCCCTTTCCCGCTCGATGACATCGACCTCGGGGAGACCATAGCGGGTGTGTCAACAGCGCGGTGCGATCGGGCGGGGGCGGTGGGGTTAGGGGCAGAGGAACTGGTTGTAGGCGTCGGCGAAGAGCACGAAGTCGGTGTCGTCAACGAGGCCGTCGCCGGAGATGTCGGCCGGACAGCCGGCGGGCATGAGCGGATCGGAGCAGAGGAAGATCTGGTAGGAATCGGCGAAGAGGACGAAGTCGGCGTCTTCGACGACCTGGTCACAATTGAAGTCGGCGGGGCAGTTGCGGACGGTGATGGTGACGCTGGCGCAGCTGGAGATGCCGCAGGAGTTTTCCCAGCGGGCGTAGTACGTGGTGGTGACGCTGGGCGAGTTGACGACGAAGGACCCGAGGCCGGAACCGATGAGGGTGCCGCCGCAGGAATCGGTGAACCAGCGGAGGGTGCTGCCGGAGCCGCCGACGGCGTTGAGGGTGATGGTGCCGGGGTCGTACTGGCAGATGTTGTTGTCGCTGGTGGTGATGCTGGTGGGAGCGACGGGGTTGGGATTGACGGTGACAACAACGGAGGCGCAGGAGGCGGAGACGGCGTTGTCGGCGGTGCGGCGGGCACGAGCGAAGTAGGTGGCGGTGGCGGCGGGATTGACGACGAGGGGGTTGCCGGTGCCGACGAGTGTTCCGCCGCAGGAGCCCGTGAACCAGTCGATGACGGTGCCGGCGGGTGGCGCGGCGACGGAGAGCGAGGTGGATCCGCCGGCGCAGAGGGCCGAGGGCGATGCGACGGGGCTGGTCGGGGTGGTGGGCGCGGCGGCGGCGGTGATGGTGAAGTTGGCGTTGGAGATATCGAAGAAGATGTTGCCGACGGCGCGGACGCGGATGCGCGCCTGGGTGGTGGCGGTGTTGGGAACGGTGATGACCTCGGAACCGTCGTTGGGCGTGCTGGCGAGGATGGTGGTGGTGAAGGAGCTGCCGCCGTTGGTGGAGAGCTCGATCGCGACGTTGGCGGTGTTGACGCCGTTGGCGGTGGTTCCGTTGACGTTCCAGGTCACGGTCTGGCTGCTGAGACCGGCCCAGGAGACGGCGGTGTTGGGAGCGGTGACCTGGAAGGGGCCGGCGGCGGTGGTCGAGGTGATGTTGACGTCGGCGAAGTTCTGGCCGCCCTTTCCGTCACGCACGGTGAGGCGGTAAGGAATGGACCGCGAGGTGTTGGGCAGCGTCTCGCCCTTCACGAGTGTGTTATTGAGAAGGTTCGGAAGGTTCGGGAAGGTGCGCGACGCGCTGCTCACCGGGTTGAACGATCGCTGGTACGAGTTGGTGCCGACATCGGGGAAATTGCCGCTCACCGCCGCCTGGGCGGCGCTCGAGGTGATGTTCTGTTCCCAGCAGTAGGTCAGCGCGTCTCCGTCCGCGTCGGCGCCGCTGCCGGTCAGGGTGTAGGGGGTCTGGATCGGGATCGTGAAGGCTGAGCCGGCGCTCACGGTCGGGATGCTGTTGACGATCGCGGTGTTCGCGTAGCAAGACACCGAGGCGACCTTGGCCGTGATCTCTTGGATCGAGCGTGCGTGGAAGAAGGCGAGGGAGTTGGCCGCGAGATCGTCGTTGACGCAGATGCCGGCGTAGGCCATGATCGTGATGCCCGAGCCGGGCTCCACCGAGGTGGCGGCGTTGCGATTGCCGCCGGAGCAGGAGCCGCCGGTGCCGTTGAAGGTGTGGTTGCCGCCGAACTGGTGGCCTATCTCGTGAGCGACATAGTCGATCCAGAACGCGTCGCCGGTGGGCGAAGGCGATCCGGTCACGCCTTGGGCCTTGTTGGTGCCGCAGATGACGCCGAGACCAGCGATACCGCCGCCGCCGGTGGAGAAGACGTGACCGATGTCGTAGTTTGCCGAACCGATAACGGTGTTGAGGTTGGTCTGGTTCTGACTCAACATGGTGATGCCGTTGCTGTTGGTGTAGGGGTCGGTGCCGCCGTTGGTGTAGACGAGGCTGGAGTTGTTGGCGATCAGGATCAGGCGGACAGAGAAATCCTTTTCGTACACGCCGGTGACACGGTTGACGGCGGAGACGATGGCGGCCTGGCCCAGCGCCACCGTGCCGCCGAAGAAGGCGGTGTACTCGCCGGTGGCGGCGACCGCGGTGCGGAAGTCACGCCGCGTGGTGCCGGTCGCGACGCGATCGGCGAAGGGATTCTGGTCGAGCGGGGTGACCTCGTTCGCGGGATCGGGCTCGAAGTAGCAAGCCCACGCGGTCGGGGCGGAGAGGTCCTGCTTGTGGTAGCAGGCGTAGAGCGCCGTGTCGCCCATCGTCAACGGGTCGATCCAGTACGAGCCCTCGCTGCTGAGGACCTGGGCGCGGAAGCCGAGCACCGTGACGTCGATGCGGACCTCGGACTGCGGGCTGTCGAGGGAGGTGCCCTTGTAGGTCTTGAAGTCGGGGAACTCGGCGGCGAGGCCGGGCTCCATGATCGAGTACTCCTCGATCTCGAAGCGCTCGAAGGTGCCGTCGGGCTTGGGCAGGGCGATGACGGCGGGCGCGGCGCGGCCGGCGAAGGGCTCGCCCTCGGCTTCCATCGGGGCGCCGGCGAGCTGCATCTTGATCTTGTCCATGTCGAGCAGCACCTGCCGCCCGCCGAAGGGCCGCACGAACGCCTTCTCGCCCAGGGCGCGATCATCGATTCGTCCCTGGATGACCTCCCACGGCTCGTAGATGCCGACCTTGTCGGACTTGGCGGGACCGTTGTCGCCGGGGGCGGCGAGCGCGATCCCGGAGGAGACGCCGGCGAACAGGCCGAGCGCGAGTGCGTGCGAAAGAACCGAACGATGCGCCTTCGACATTACAGAGCTTCCTCTCTCTTGAAACCAAGGCCGACACGAAGACCCCGGCCGATCCCTCGGCAGACACGCGATGACGTCCGACGCGTTGTGGTGCAATTCCAACGGATAGCGGGACGGAAACGACACCATCGTGGAACGCCGGGCGTTCCACAGTCCCGCGGCCGCGAAGGCGAGAGCGTACCGCGACGGCGGGGATGGTGCAATCGAAAACCGCGCGCTTTCGGCGGCCGCGTCGTCCGATAATGACCCACGCCGCGCGGATGCCGATGCGTTCTCGGAACTTTCAGGGGCACAGCAGGGCGTCGTAGGCGGCGGCGAAGAGGACGAAGTCGGCGTCGTCGACCACGTTGTCGGTGTTGAGATCGCCGGGACAGCCGGCGGGCATGGCCGGATCGGAGCAGGCGAGCAGGTTGTACGCGTCGGCGAAGGACACGAAGTCGGCATCATCGACGAGGGAGTCGAGGTTGAAGTCGGCCTTGCTGGGCAGCGTGAAGATCGCGAACTGGGTGCCCGAGAGCAGCGCGAAGTTGGGGGTGTTGCCGATCGCGCCCGAGCCGGGGGCGAGCGGGGGGAGCACCTGGTTTCCGAACGCGCCGTCGGTTCGGACGATCGCGGCCATGAAGCGGACCTTGCCGCAACTCGCCGGGTCCAGACCCAATGCCGCGAACGGGATGTAGAACTCAAAGCCCTTGGTCGCGGTCGCGGCGTTGGCGGCGGAGGTGCCGGTGACGCCCGCCGTATTGGTGCGATCGAGTGCGACCTGCACGCCGTGGGGATTGGCGCCACCGGTGAGGATGCCGCTGGCGGTGTCGGCGGTGCCGCGGCCGAGGTAGGTTTTGATCGCTGGCGCGCCGCTCGGGAGCGACACCTGATCGACGTAGACGGAGCCAGCGGCGTTGACCCAGAAGAGCGTGGAGGGCGCGAAGCCGGCATCGAAGCGTGTGCCGCTGATGGCCTGGAGGCCGGCGGGCGGGTTGCCGGCGGTGGCGGTGCCGAGGATGTTCTGCCCCGGTGCACCGGTGTCGATGAAGAGCGCGAGCGCGGTGGCGTCGGTGGGCAGATTGCCGGTGAGGCCGATGTAGACGCCGGAGCGGGTGGCCCGGGCGAACATTTGGTTCAGTTCGGCGACGTTGTCACCGAAGGACGTGGCGCAAAGCTGGGTTGCGAGGGCGAGGCCCTCGGGGTCGCCGGTGACGCCGAGATCGGAGGGAATGGCGACGCCGTCGGTGAGGGGCGAGGGCGGCGCGGGCGGCGTGACGCTGACGCCAAGCACCCGGTAGGAGTAGGCAGGAACGCTCACCGCGTACGCCGCGGCGTTGGCATTGGTGATCGCTGTGAGCGACGCGGAAGAGACGATGTCCGTCACCGGAGATCCGCCGTTCGGGATGGCGTAACCGGAGAGATTGAGCGCGGTGTTCTGCGTGGTGCCGGCGAGGTTGATCGCCACAAGCAGGGTCTGGCGCGGGCCGCCGACGGGATTGTGATCGCGGGTGAAGGCCCAGACCTTCCCGCCGCTGGCGGGCACGGCGTTGTAATCACCACGACGGAGCGCGGCGTTGTTGGTGCGGAGCGCACCCAGCGTGCGATACGTCTCGAGCAGCGAGCCGGGAACGCCCGATTGCTCCTGCACGCTCTTGCCGTCGTTGTTCTTGGAGAACGAATTGGTGCGCACCAGGGAGTTGCTGGCTTTGAGCCAGTAGTTGGACATGGGCGGGCCGGCGACGGCGTTCCACTTGAAGGGCTCGCGCATCGGGATGTCGTCGGCGTCGCTGCCGTAGGACTGCTTGGTGCCGGTCATGCCGATTTCATCGCCGTAGTAGATGATCGGAGGCAGCGGCTGGAGCATGAGCACGGCGGCGGCGGCCTTGGCGCGGCCGGCTGTTCCGCCGCTGGCGCCGATGTCGGAGGCGAGGCGGCCGACATCGTGATCGCCGAGGATCGCGAGCGAGGTCTTGCCCGGTTGGGGCTTGCCGCCGGGGAGGGCGGCGAGCGTCGCCGCCATGGAGTCGTACAGGCCCTGCGCGGTCTCGCTCGACAGTGCGCTTCGGGCGGCGAACTCGAACGGCTTGGTGAACGCGGCGTCGAACGCGGGCAGGAGGTCGGTGCCGTAGTTGCCCCAGTCGCCCTGCTCGGCGAAGGTGAAGACGCTGGGGTTCGTGACCTGCAGCGCTTGCTTCCACGTGGACCAGAAGCCGATCGTGGCCCCCCAGCCTTCGGGTGCGCTGGAGTACGCATGATCGAGGCGGAAGCCGTCCACGCCGTCGGAGGTATTGCCGTCGTTGTTGGGGTCGAGCCACTTGCGGGCCCACTGGATGTTCAGGTTGACGGCGTTGGCGTTGTTGAGATTCCAGTGGATGAAGCCGACGCCCGCGCCGTCCCAGGTGTTGAAGGTGTAGCCGGTGTACTGGGTGTTCGAGCCGTTGGTGAACGCGAGCCACTGGTCGTAGACGCTGCTGGGGTTGTTGCGGGCGTTGTTGTACCAGATGGAGTTGTGGCTAATGCCATAAGCGACGAAGTCGAGATAGACCTTGATCCCGCGGGCGTGAGCGGCGTTGACGAAGGCGAGGAATTGGGTCTCGGTGCCGAAGCGGGAATTGATCTGGCTGGCGTCGCCGTGCTGATAGCCGTGATAGGCGGCGGAGGGGAAGATGGGGTTCATCCACACCGCGGTCACGCCGAGGGTCTGGAGGTAGTCGAGGCTGGCGGTCATGCCGTTGAAATCGCCGAAGCGGTACTGGTCGTTGTCGCTGTCGCGCCAACTGATGGGCATGAAGTGATAGAAGATGTCGTCGGCGACGTCGCGGGGCTGGGCGAGGGCGACGGAACCGGCACCGACGACGGCGAGCAGCGCGAGAACACGGGGCGCAAGGCGTTGGGGCATGGAAACTCCTCGTCCGCAGTCTACGGACGAGGCGCGGCGACGCAAGCGAAAAGTCGCTATTCGACTGCCGGGACGCGGGCACGGCGGGGAATCACGGGCAGAGCAGGTCGTTGTACGCCGCGGCGAAGAGGACGAAATCAGCGTCGTCGACGACAGTGTCGAAATTGACATCGGCCGGGCACCGCGCGGGCATGGACGGATCCTCGCAGAGGAGCGTGTTGTACGCGCCGGCGAAGTCCACGAAGTCGGTGTCGTCCACGAGGGTGTCAGCGTTGATATCACCGAGGCAGGTCGGGAAGAAGCGGATCTCGAGGCGGGGGCGATTGGCGTCGATGTCTTCGCGGGTGGAGAACTTCTTGGCGGTGCGCGGCACGGTCTCATCGCCGCGGATCATCCAGCCGAAGTTGGCGGCGGGATTCTGCGCCATGTCCTGCACGTCGGCGGCGAGCAGGGATGAGGACCACGTGCAGCTCACGCCGGCGCCGACGGATGTGGAGGCGGATGAAGCTACGGCAAAGTCGCCACCGGGGGTGAGCCATGCGGTTCCGGGGAAGAACCGGTGGAGCCAGGTGGCATCGCCGGTGAGGACGACGCCGCCGCCGCCTTGGCCGCCGAGCGCGACGGATCCGGCTTCGCCCCATGAGGCGGCCATGCGGTGGAGCGTGCAGATGTATTCGTCGAAGTTCGCGCCGCTCTCGACGAGGGTGAGCGACGCGGCAAGGACGGTGGAGCCGGGCGGGAGGTGGGCTTGGACATCGAAGCGGAGCAGGGCGCGGCGCGGCGCGATGGTGAGACTGGCGGTGGTGCCTGCGAACATGGCGCTGCCTGCGCCGTTGGAGAGGCCGCCGTCGGTGCTGAAGTACAGGGTGTTGTCGGCGACCGGGGTGAGGGTGGCGACATCGGCGCGGGTTCCGCCGGCGATGGCCGCGGTGGCGACGAGGGACGCAAAGAACGTGCGCATGGGGTCTCCTGCAGAGATGCGGGGCGGGTGGTGCGACGAGATGAAGGAAGGGTCGATGGGGTGCGGCGCTGTTGCCGTGATCAGCGGCGGCGGCGACGCGTCGTGATCACGGCGACGATGAGCAGACCGCAGGTCGCCGGGGTCGGGATGGTGAGGCTGACCGCGTCGACACCGAAGTTGAAGAAGTTGACGTTGTCGGTCTCGGCGAATCGGAGGCGCAGGGTCTGACCCGCGCGGCCCTGGAGCAGCGCGGTGATGTCGAGAGTGAACGTTGTGTAGCCGGACACGAGCGGATCGGAGGCGGCACTCTGGAACGCGGTGAAGAGCACATCGCCCGCGGCGACGCTGAAGGGATCGCTGCCGGCGGCGAGGATGTCGACGCGGGCCTGCTGATTCAGTGCGGGCGTGGCGAAATCGAGCGTGCCGGGGGTGGAGAACGCGGCGGCGTGGTTCTTGATGAAGATGGAGAACTGGAGGGTGGCGCCGGGCACGAATGCGGGGACGAGGAAGTCCTGATACAGGGCGTGGGCGCCGGGGCCGACCGAGTCGGTCATCGCGGCGCTGGTTCCCTGCGGCGGCGCGGCGACCGCGAAGGCGTTCACCGGGCTGGCAAGTCCGTTCTGCAGGTGGAACGTGCCCTCGCTTCCAATCTGGTCGACGCGGGTCCAGCCGGTGAAGCCGGATTCGAAGCCGCCGTTGGTGATGAGATCCTGGGCCGACGCGAGGGGCGCGGCGAGCGAGAGACAGAGCAACGCGAGCTGGGTTTGCGGGCGCGTATTCATCGGGATTCCACCTTTCCGCCGGTGATCTGGAATGTGTCTTCATGTTCCGTGAGCCCGGGCGCGGCGACGGGCTTGCGGCTGATGCGATAGATCGCGTTGTCGCTGAGCGAGACGACAAAGAGGCTGCCGTCGGGTCCCTGCACGATGTCGGTGGTGATGCCGAAGCCGGTGCCGACGCGGAGCGTCTCGCTCTCGGTGCCTTCGAACTTCTGATTGCGGAAGAGGTTGTCGGCGACGCGGTCGGCCAGTCGCGGATCGGCGCTGACGTCGATGTGTCGGCGATCGGCGGTGAGGCGGAGGCGGTAGAGCGATCCGCCGTTGGCACCGACCTGGGCGTTGGCGCGGGCCGAGCCGATCCAGAGCGTGCCGTTCGACTCGCTGCCGAGGGCGTCGCCGCTGACGAAGGCGGCGCCGGAGGGGCCGATCTCGTAGCGCCAACTGAGCGAGGGATCGACGTAGACGGCGCCGGGGAGCATCACGAGGCGGGCCATCGCGGCGGCGGGTGGGTAGGGCAAGCGCGTGGGCGGGAAGCGGACCTGTTGCAGGGCCTGGGAGAACTGCGTGGTCTCGATGAACTTGAAGTCCGCGAAGCGGCTGAGCGGGCCGGCGATCTGGATCCATCCGCCGTTCATGCCGGGCACGACGCGGTTGATCTCGCTGTAGGCGTCGTCGGCGTTCTCGGTTTGCCACAAGGAGCCGGAGATCGGGTCGAAGGCCATGCCGAAGCCGTTGCGATGGCCGTACGAGAAGATCGTCTGGATGTTGGCGCCGACTTCGCCGCCGAAGGCAGCGCCCGCGGCGAAGAAGGGGTTGTCGGCGGGGGTGGAGCCGTCGGGGTTGAGGCGGAGGATGACACCGGCGAGATGGGCATCGTCGGGGGCGGGGCCGCCGAAGGTGTCATCGGCGAAGGGGGCGGTGAGGAAGGGGCCGTTGGCGAGATTCTGCATCCAGCCGCGTCGGCCGAGATCACCGGTGTAGATGTAGAGCTTGTCGTCGGGCCCGAAGCGGATGGTGCCGCCGTTGTGGTTCCCGTTCTCGTTGGCGTTGGATGTTCCGGGATGACCGGGGACGGCGACGTTGTCGCTCTGGCGGGCCCGGAGCTGGAGGATGTTGCGGTCAAAGGCGAGCGTGGTGCCGGTCCAGACGAAGCGGTCGACGCGGTTGCCGAGCAGGGGCACGCTGGCGGTGACAGCGCTGTCGACGCCGGTGCTGCTCTCGGTCCAGCGGATGTAGACGAAGTTGTTGGAGGCAAAGTTGGGATCGAGCGCCATGCTGAGCAGGCCGCGTTCGGACGCGGAATTGACGGCGAGATCGAGGACGGGCGCCGGCTGAAGAACGCCGTTGAGCACGCGCTTGACCTGCCCGGAGGCTTTCTCGAGGATCAGAAAGTCGCTCGCGTGGAGGAAGACGATGCCGATCGGCTGGGAGAGTCCGGTGTTGAGCACCGTGGTCACCTCGAGGTTGGGATCGAGCATCGCGGGAGGCGTGGTGTCCGCACGGGCCAGACCAGCGGCGAGCGCGAGCACGGGCGCGAGTGCAAGGACCGCGCCGCGAGGCGCTGGACGCAGGCTCAGGGGCCGAGATCGGTTGGCAGTCGTTGTCATGGTGCAGGCTCCCGAGCGACAGCGCGTCGCTGGGGCGTTTGCCTCAGCGGTGTGCTGCGCGAGATCGCTTGTCTCTCGGAGAATGTGCGGCCGCGGTTCCCCGCGGCGGTGCACACTGCAGATGTCTGTCGGCGGCGGCGGTCTTGCTGATTCCGGTGGCGAAGATCCGAGATCGTCGCATCACCCGGTCAGGGGCAGAGCAGCTCGTTGTACGCGTCCGCGAAGAGGACGAAGTCGGCGTCGTCGACGAAGGTGTCGTTGTTGATGTCGGCGGAGCAGATCTGCGGCATGGCGGCGTCGGTACAGATCAGCAGGTTGTAGGACGCGGCGAAGGTCACGAAATCGGCGTCATCGACTTGACCGTCGAAGCTCAGGTCCGCGGGGCAGCGGGCGCGTTGCAACGAACGGAAGGCGTCGACGAAGCCCCAGCCGTAGCCGGTGTCGTAGCCGGGTGTGCCGCGGTCGCGGGCGCCCTGCTGCATCGCGCGTTCGACCTGGAGGGCGGAGAGCGTGCTGTTGTATGAGAGCACGAGTGCGGCGACAGCGGCGGTGAGAGGGGACGAGAAGGAGGTGCCGGAGACGAAGGCGTAGTCGTTGCCCGAGTAGCCATCGCCGCCGGCACGATCGGTGCTGTGGATAAACACGCCGGGTGCCGAGAAATCAAGCCCGACGCCGTACTGGCTGAAGCCGGCGCGGAGGCCGCTGAAGTCGAGCGCGGCGACGGCGTTCACCGACGGCAGACTGGACGGGTAGGAGAGCGTGCTGGTGCCGTTGTTGCCGGCGCTGGCGAAGTGCACGATGCCCGCGGCCTTGGTGCTGGCGTACTTGTCGGCGATGGCGCTCGAGGTGAAGCCGTAGTAGTTGCTGTTGTTGGTGACGCGGGCGCCGATGAACTGCGCGAAGTTCAGGGCTCCGACGGTCCAGCTTGACTGGCTGGACCACGAGCCATCGCAGTTGAGGCTGCTGATGAATGTGCGCGCCGAGGCCACGCGCGTGGTCGGTGCCAGACCGCTGCTGCCGAGGCTGTTGTTGATGCGGCCGGAGATGTTCCCGGCGACGGGGGTGCCGTGGTTGTCGCAGGCGTTGCCGGGGGCGCCCTGGCCGCTGCCGCCGGTGGCGTCGCTGCCGGGGAGGCGGAGATTCAGATCCGGGTGGGTGGGATCGACGCCGGTGTCGATGACGACGGTGATGATGGCGTTGGAGCCGGTGGTGATGTCCCACGCGGCGGGGGCGCTCATGTCCTGACCGGCGACGCCGCCGAACTGTGCGGTGTTTCGGAACGCCCAGGCATCGGCGAAGTTTGGATCGTTGGGGATGAGGGCGCCTCGGCCGGTGAAGATCATGTCGGGCTCGGCGAAGCGGACGTCGGGCCGATCGGCGAGGGCGTTGGCGGCGGCGAGGACCTCGAAGCCGTCGCGGGCGCGGGCCCGCACGCGGTAGACGTTGGGGGAATCGCCGAGGGCTTCGTCGAGGAGTTCGGCGTCGAGGGTCTGGGCGATGGCGGCCCTCGCTTGCTGGGGCGTGACGCTCTCGTGGAACCCGACGAGCAGATCGCGTGTCACGATCAGCGGGCCGCCGTCGGCGCCGATGAAGACCGGGGATACGAAGTTGACGCCATCGCCCGCGGCGGCGTCGGCGATGATGGCCTGGACGGAGATCGCGTCGCGTGCTTCACCGGCGACGGTGGCGAGGGTCAAGCCATCGAGGGGCAACTGCATCTCGCCGGGACCGGAGAGGCCGGGCACGATCGGGACGGCACGATCGGCCAACGCGCCGGACCGGAAGACCGCGACGCGGCTGGTGTCGAGCGCCAGTGGTCGCTCCTGCTTGAAGTAGCGATAGGAGAAGGGCGTGGCGGCGAGCGCGGGCGTCGCCGCGAGCGCTGCCAGCGTGATGAGCTTGAGCATGGTGCTCTCCGGAGCGAATGAGCGGTTGTTGCCTACGGGCACACCAACTGGTTGTAGGCGTCTACGAAGAGCACAAAGTCAGAATCATCCACAAAGCCGTCGCCGTTGAGATCCGCCGGGCAAGCCGGCGGCATGGAGGGATCGAGACAGTCCAGGATGTTGTACGCGTCGGCGAAGATCACGAAGTCGGCGTCATCGACGAGGCCGTCGTTGTTCAGATCGCCGACGCAGGGCGCAGCTTCGCAGGCGAGATTGGTCTGCATGGTCACGACGATCGCGGTCGGCGTGTACGCGAACTCGCGCGGGTCGAGTGTCATGGTCAGCGCGATGTCGTTGCTGAGCAGTGTGACCGGCGGCTGCACGACCTCGAGCGGCTGCGCGTAGCAGCCGTCGTCGCCGAGCATATCGGTGCGGATGAACATCTGATCGGGGAAGCCGATCGGGTTGTTCGAGAAGTGGTTGCCGACGAGGACGAGACCCTGATCGGGTATGACACTCTCGATCGCATCGTGGCCGAAGCTGGTGCCGGTGTTGTACTCGCGGCGCCAGTCCACCAGTAGCGAGACCGGATCGAGAAGCCACATGTGGGGGTTGCCCTGTCCGTCGCCGAAGGCGCGGGTTCCGCTGGCGACCATCTGGCCGGTCGAGAGTCGATCGAGCGATGCCGCGGCGACCTGGATGTCGAGGAGCGTGCTGTGAGCGAGGATCGCGCCGGTGTCGGGATCGAAGCGGATGTGTACGGCGCCGTCGGGACCGAAGGTCGCGGTCGGGTCGTTGATCTGTCCGACGACAACAACGCCGCCGTCGGAAGAGAGCTCGATGCCGCGTCCGGTCTCGTATCCCGAGCCGCGCTCGAGATCGAAGGGCGTCCCGACGGCCTTGGCCCAGACCACCGCGCCGGTGGAGGCGTTGAGCCGCGCGACGAAGAGATCGGTGTCGAGGATCTCGCCGTTGATGAACCGTGTCACGCTGCCGGTGACGTAGTAGTCGCCGAGCGGGTTGCGTGCGACGTCGGCGAAGGACACATCGCTGACCTCGGTCGGCGCGCTGGGGGTGTAGATGCGATTGAAGATCAGCGTGCCGGTTGCGGCGTCCACGCGGATGAGCTGCCCGCCGAGGGGCGCCTGCTGATCGAACTGCGACGCGACGATCGCGGCGGGAGCACCGTCGCCGGTGTCGATCTCCATGCCGGCGTTCGAAGCGCCGCGGGAGCCGGGGAATCTGCGAACCCAGTTGACCGCGCCGGAACCCGAGAGGCCGGCGAGGCAGAGCGTGTCGGTGTTGAAGTTGCGATAGAAGCCGACGACGAGGTTGCCGCCGGGTGCCTCCCGGATGCCGAAGGCGCTGGGAAACGCGCCCGGCTCCCGGATCTTGAGGTGCCAGATCGGCGTGCCGAGGGCGTCGGCGCGGGTGATGGTGGCCGAGGAATTGAACCCGCCGGTGAAGTTGTACGAGTCGCCGGCCGAGGCGATGTCGCCGTTGGCGAGGGCGGAGGCGTCCTCGACAGTGTGGCGATCGTTGGGGATGCCCTGCACGCGGTTGATGAGCTGAGCGGAGGCGGAACCGGCGAGAAGAACCAGGAACAACGGGACCGATCGCATGATGGATACCCCTGAGCGCGCGATGTCACATCGCGCTCCATCAAGCTACCAGTGCGCCGCGCTCCGCACAAGGCAATCTTGGCGATGAGCCGCCAAATGGACTGCGAATCGGCCTGGGCCCTTCGAGGCGGCGTCGCCGCGGCGTCTTACTCGCAGATGAGGATCTCGTAGGCAACCACGAACAGCTGGAAGTCGAGGTCGTCGACGAAGCCGTCGTTGTTCAGGTCGCTGGGGCACTGGGCGGGCATCGTGGGATCGGCACAGTCGAGAATGTCGTAAGAGATGATGAAGACCTGGAAGTCGAGGTCATCGACCAGTGCGTCGCAGTTGGCGAGGTCGGCGTCGCAGACGGTGAGCGTCGCGAAGTCGCTGACAGGGCCGTTGCCCAGGCCCGAGCAGGCATCGGAGACGATCGCGCGGAACTGCAGGGCGGGGCCCTTGGTGATGCCGGAGACGTTGATCGTGGCGTTGCTTATGTTGGCGGCGTTGAACCGGCCGTTGGGTCCGCTCAGGACGTTCTGGAAGGTTCCGCCGGTGGCCTCGCGCCATTGCCAGGTGAAGCCGAGGGGCAGGTTGTTCGAGGCGCCGGCGACGGTGAAGTTGGCGCCGCCACCCAAACAGGTGGTGCGGTTCTGAGGCTGACTGGAGATGGAGGGCGGGCCACCAGTGGTATCCAGGCGTGCCCAGCCGACGCTGACGACGCCGCCGATGCCGGTCCCGCTAGGAGGAGGCGGCACCTGGGTGCCGACGACGCCGAAGAGCCCGGTGAGGATGATATCGGTGCCGAAGACCGCGATGGACTGCGTCTGCGGGAAGAGCGCGCCGATGCCACCGAAGACGGACCACTTGGTGCCGTCGTAGCGCAGGACGCTGGCTTGATCACTCATGCCAGGGATGGTGTAGCTCTGGGTCGCCATCCAGATGGAGCCAAACGCGACAACGGCGTCCTTGGGCTGACCGAAGCCGCTGACGACGGGGCTTGGTCCGAGTCGTGGGCTGGGGATCTCGACCCACAGGTCGGTGACCGGGTTGTAGCGGATAAGGCCCGGGTAATTGCTGGTGCCGTTGACGCCGTTGGTGTACACGGCCATGTAGAGATCGCCGTTGAGTACGAGCAGGTTGGTCGGGGGGCTGGCGCTGTAGGGCGAGATGAAGCTGCCCTGACCCAGCGCCCGCCAGGTGGCTCCGTCCCATGCCGCGACGCGTGTTTGCAGGGATCCGATCTGGGTGAACGAACCAGCAGCGACGAGGAGCGGCGCGCCGCCGGCGACGAGGGGATGGCTCCAGAGACCCAGCGCGGAGACGGGGTTGTTGGGACTGACGCCGCCGATCGATTGCCAAGAGCCGGACTCGATGGAGCCGACACGGCGCATGAGGAAGGAGGGCTTGCCGCCCGAGCCGCTGAAGTTGCCGCCGATGATCAGTTCGCCGTTGTAGCGTGTCACGGCGGCGACGTTGAAGACGCCGTTGCTGTAGCTGCCGGGGGTGTTGTCGGCGATCGGGCCGGAGGTGGCCGAGCCGTCGTAGCGGCGGAAGCCGACGGAGGAGCCGGAGAGATAGATGGCGTTCTCGCCGACGCCGGGGAAGAGGCGATCGATGCTGGAGTTGGGCGCGCCGGGCGCCGGGCTGAGCGTCGTGCCGTTCCAGACCGCGAGATTGCGGGCGCTCGATGCGCCGATTCCTTCGAACGTTCCACCGAGATAGAGGTTCGAGCCGATCGACGCGGCGCCGTTCACGAAGGGATAGCCGAAGCCCGAATCGCCGAAGCCGCGGGCGGCTGGCTCGAAGGTGTTGGTGCTGCGTGTCCAGAAGGCGAAGCGGCGGGCGCTGGAGTCGTTGTAGTTGAAGGAGCCGTTGCCGCCGAGAGCCAGGCGCTGGCCATCGGGCGTCGAGGACATCGCGAAGATCGTGTTGCTCGCCTGGCTGGGTCCGGTGTGGGCGGTCCAGACGCCGTTGGACCCGAGCAGCGAGCGCAGGGGCGTCGCGGTGGTGTTGTCGGTGCCGAGAAAGAGCCGTCCGTCGTGGACAGCGGCGCTGCGGAAGCCGGTGCCGAGCGACGTGAACTGCGCGATGCTGGCGTCGGTAGTGGACGGGATCCACGCGGTGCCGGCGGCGTTGAGCTTGGCGACGAAGTTGCAGTTCGCCGGGGCTCCGCCGCTGACGGTGAACGTGCCATAGACGTACAGCTCGTTCTGATACACGATCCCGCCGTAGACCGTGCCGTTGTTGTTGCCGAGCGAGGGCAGCTCGATGACATCGGTGCCGGCGCCGTTGAGCTTGGCGACCTGGAATCTCGTGTTGGGGGTGGCGACCCGGGCCATGTTGCCAAAGAGGTACAGCTCGTTGTTGAACACCGCCAGCTTGAACACCTGTCCCTGCACATCGGGCAGCAGAGGCGTCCACGAACCGGTCTCGAGGGTCGGGCCCGCGTTGTAGCGGTAGAGCCCGCGGGTGTTGGGAAGGCTGATCGAGTTGCTGGCGGCGTAGAGCGTGAAGTTCAGCGTCGCGAAGGACGTGACCGATATCGGCGTCTGCGTGGTCGCCATCGGGACCCACTTGCTGCCGTCCCATGCCGCGACGTTGGTCGGCTGCGGGCCCGGAGTGCCGAGCGGGTTGATGGCACCGAAGATGCCGCCGATGATGATGCGGCTGCCGTAGTTGCTCACGGTATAGATGTTGGTGCCGCTGGACTGATCGGTGCGGCCCATGCCGACCCATCCCGAGCCGCTCTGGGCGTTGGGATTCCAGTACGCCATGCCATACGTGCGGGTGTCGCCGATGAAGGTGAACTGCCCCACCGCGATGAGACAGTCTCCGATGGGTCCGACGCCGTCGGGATCGCCGATGCCGATGTCGTTGACGACGGCGTTCGCGCCCGTAAAGCCCTGCTGGTCGCCGACCTTCCACTGCGGCTGGCATTGCGCGTCAGCATGACCGCCGAGCGACGTCATGACGACGCCCAACATCACCGTAACGGCCGCGCGACAACGAAGTACGTTCTTCATGGTACCTTCCCTCTTCAAGATCTATAGCATCGCGCATCTGTCAACAGACCGCGCCGGGCGGCTCTTGGAGCGTTACTTGGGTGTGTGCGCTGCGAAGAATCGCGGTTGTCGACGCCGCGGGTCCGTGAGGATGCTTCCGGAACGCACCGCGTGCTCGTTCGACCCGGTGGAATCACGGGCAGAGCAGCGCGTTGTACGCGCCGGCAAAGAGGACAAAGTCGGCGTCATCGACGAGCGTGTCGGCGTTCAGATCCGCCGGGCAATCGACCGGCATCGCGGGATCGTCGCAGACGAGCAGGTTGTACGCGGCGGCGAACAGCACGAAATCCGCGTCGTCAACGGAGGCATCGCAACTGAGATCCGCGCGGCAGATGATGACACGCGCCGGGGCGGTGGCGATTGCCCCGCAGGCGCCGGTGCCGGCATCCACCACGCAGTCGTAGATGCCATCGTCGGCGCCGGTGACGCCGGAGAGCGTGAGCGTCGGACCGTTCTCGCCCGACAGCTCCACGCCGTTGTGCCTCCACTGAAAGGTGGTCGCACCCGGCGCCGCCGCGGTGAGCGTCAGGCTGGAACCCGGACAGGGGCGGCTGGTGTGCGGCAGGGCCGCGGCGATGCTGCGGCCGACGCGCACGTTGTCCAGCTCGTGCGACGAGTTCCACGCGAATGGGGCGGAGTCGTAGCTTTCGAAGATCGCGGCGACGATGCCGGCGCAGGAGACAGCGCCGACGAAGCCGTCGATGCCGTGGGCGGTGGATGGGTTGGCGTCCACGATGTCGGAGGTGAAGGAGTTCCCCAGGGCGTCGATCACGGTGAGCCGCGCGTGATTGCGGATGCCGCTGCCGTCGTCGTAGAGCCAGCCGCCGACGGCCTCGGCGGGCGCATCGAAATCGAGACGGAACTGGCCCCAGCCCGAGCTTGTCGAGCCGAGCAGCGCACCGGCGTGTACGCGGCCGGGGGCGTTGAACGCGCTGGAGAAGAAGACGCGGGCGGTCGATGAGCGGAGCTCACCACCGGGACCGACCAGCGACAGATCGATCGCCGGCGCGATCCGGTCGATCTCCTGGAAGTTGCTGTAGCTGTCGAACGTGAAGGTTGTTGCGGGCGCGGAGAGCGCGGCGAGGAACGGCCCGTCGGCGCCGGAGACGTTGCCCCCGATGAAGAAGGACATCTGGGCCGACGCGCTCGATGCGGCCAGCAACGACAGAACTCCGCAACGCACCGCACGCTTCATGACGATCACTCCGGCGGAGCGCGTCACCACGGCGACGCGCGCACGGCGGGATTGTTCCCCAGGACACCGGCGGACGGCGCTGTGTTATCGGACACCCGTAAGGGATTGTCACGGGCAGACGAGCGCGTCGTACGCAACCACGAAGATCGAGAAGTCGGCATCTTCCACCAGCGCGTCGCCGTTGAGGTCGGCCGGACAGCCGACGGGCATCGTCGGGTCGGCGCAATCGAGGATGTTGTACGCCGCGGCGAAGAGCGAGAAGTCCGCGTCATCCACGACGCTGTCGGAGTTGAGATCACCCGGGCATGCGGTGGGCGAACGCGGGACATCGAAGCGCAGATCATCGAACCCGATGGTGGCGCTCTGCGAGAACATGCGGACGCGGTGGATGCCCGGGGCGCTGACGGTGAGCGGCGCCGGGTTGCTGTCGGGCTGGGTGTCGCTGCCCAGCAGATTGCCGTCCACGCCGTAGGCCTCGAGTGTCTTGGTGCCGGAGATGGGCTGGAGGTCGCCACGGACGGAGACCGTGGTGACGACATACTTCGTCGAGCCGGTCGGATCGAAGAACGCGGCCTCGACGGGGAACAGGCTGAGGTACGTCAGCCGCCCGTCGGGCGTGGAGCCGCCGAGGACGTTCTTGCCGCTGGGGGTGTTGTCGCCATGGAGCACCACGGCGACGAACGGAGCGCCGGAGAAGAATCGGACGCCGTGCGTCGCCAGGTAGAAATCCGAAAGCCGCGCCGAGGCGGGGATGATCGATGCCGGCGAGTTGCTCATCGCCGGAAAATCCTCGAACTCGATGAGAATCGGCTGCGCCGCCGCACCGGACGCGGCCACCAAGACGCCGGCGCCGATCGCGCCGCGCCACCAGACCATCGCTCTCGAGCACGGATGCATCGTCTTCCTCATCGCAGGAACGTACCACGTCCGGCAAGGGCGGTGGCGTGACCGGGCGCTATGGGCACGCCAGCGCGTCATAGGCCGCGGCGAAGATCACGAAGTCGGTGTCGTCCACGAAGGCGTCGCGGTTCAGATCCGCCGGACAGCCCGCGGGCATCGCGGGGTCGGCGCAGTCAAACAGGTTGTACGCCGTCGCGAAGACCACGAAGTCCGCATCGTCGACCAACGAATCGGCGTTGAAGTCCGCCGGGCAGGGCGGATTGGTCACCGTGACGGCGACGGGATCAAAGTCCATCCGCGTGCGTCCGCCGGCGCCGGTGATGGCGACGTAGATGTTGTACGGCTGCGTGCGTGCGGCAGGCGTGACGGTCCACGGCACCGACACCAACGTCGGACCGGCGGCCGCGGCGAACGACGCGGTGCCGAGCAGGGTGCCACCTGTGGCCGGATTGCGATCGTCGTCCGCGTACACCGAGACCTGCACGCCCGCACCGGTCGACTGATAGAAGAAGTCGGTCGCGTTGGACTCGCCAAACGCGAGCGTGGGCTTGTCGGTCTGCACCTGGAAGACATTGGGCCAGGCGGGCTGAGCGGTGGTGATGGCGAGCCGGCCGCCGGTGCCGACGATCGCGGTGCCTCCGAGGGTGTTGAGCAGCCCGGCCCGCGCCTGGGTGCCGGTGCGGATTCCACCCCCGCTCAACCCCGCGATGCGCGAGTACCAGAACCCGCTCAGCGCCCGCGGATTCGTATCGACGTCGGTCGTGTACCACGTCGGGTTGATGCACGAGGTGCACTCGCCGTCGCCGGTCGCGAGCGGATCGATGGTGCCGTAGTACCAGGTGTGGATCAGGCTGTGGTTGCCCGAACCAAGGTTGCCCATCTGCTGGTTGAACGCGCCGGCGAGGCTCGAGCCGCTCGGCGCTGCGACGGTCTGCCAGATGTTGTCGGCGAAGACGACGGTGCTGACCACACGAGCCGCGGCATCGCCGAAGAGCGCCACGGGCACGGGATCGAGCGTGGTGAGTTGGTCAACCCACACGCCGCTCTCGCCCATGGTGCGGGCGAGCGACGCAACGAGCGCTCCGCCGCGGCTGTGACCGATCACATGAAACGGGTGCGCCAGCACGGAGCGTCCGCCGTAGTTCCACGTCTGCAAGTGCGCGAACACCGCCTGCGCCACCGTCTGCGTGGGGGTCGCGTCCTCGCCGACATCGGGTTCGGGAACGCCGCGCTGGAAACCATCGATCGCGGTCCAGTCGAGCGCGACGACGAACTCACCGGTGGTAAAGGTCGCCTCGGGCGCGACGGCGATGGGTGTCCGCGTGACGACAAGACCACTAGTGCCCTGCGTGACGACCAGATTGACCCGAGTCACGTTCACGCCGGGCGTCGCCCCCCCACCGGCACGCCGCGCGATGGCGTCGGCCATGGCGTTCACCCACGTCATGTCGGCGTTGAACCCGTGGGTGACGATGGTGACGCCGCCGGCGAGGGCGGAAGAGGCGAGCGAGCCGGCCAACGAGCCGGCGATGGCAGTGCGGAACAGATCGGGCACCTCAAGCTCCTTCGCAGCAAAACCGACCGCGGCGTCGGGAGGGGATCGCTTCCCGTTCCGACGCCGCAGTCTACTTCATGTGTCCAATGGATCCAACCGAAGTCACGAGTTGATGACGCGACCCTCACTCGCCAGCGCCGCCTCGTGCACGGACTCGTGCATCGTCGGATGCGCATGGATCGTGCAGATGAGTTCCTCGCTCGTCGCTTCGAGACGCCGCGCCAGCGAGAGCTCGGCGATCAGCTCCGTCGCCTGGTCGCCCATGATGTGGGCACCGAGGATCTCGCCCCGGGGCAGGCCGCGGATGATCTTGCAGAAGCCGTCGGTGTGGCGCGTCGCGATGGCCTTGCCCAACGCGCTGAAGGGGAACGTGCCGGTCTCGTAATCCTTGCCCTTCACCAGGCCACGCTCCTTGAGGGCGCGCTCGGTGAAGCCGACGCTGGCGACCTGCGGGTGGCAGTAGGTGCATCCGGGGATGACGGTGTAGTCGATCGGAATCGGCTCGTGGAGCTTCTTCCCGTGCTCGGTCTTGCCGTCGCGCCAGGCGAGGCGCTCGACGCAGATGATCGCCTCTTCGCCCGCGACGTGCGCGAGCCACGGCGGGCCGATCACGTCGCCGATGGCGTAGACGCCCGGCAGGTTCGTCTTGTAATCGATGGCCCGCGGCTCGGGCTTGCTCGCGTCGTAATCGGTCTTGATGTGGTCCTTGAAGGTCTCGAGCCCCAGCGATGCATCAAACAGCCCGTCGAAGCGGCCCTTCACGCCGATCGCGAGCAGCACCTTCTCGGCCTCGAGCGTTTCCTTCTTGCTCTCATCCGGTTTGCCGTTGACCATCGGGGCCACGGTGACCTTCACGCCCGTCGCCGTCTTCTCGATGTTCGTCACGCCGGTGGAGGTCTTGATCTCCATGCCGTGCTTCTTGAAGACCTTCTCCATCGCGACGCACACGTCGTCGTCCTCGACGGGCAAGATCCGCGGCATCATCTCGATGACCGTCACCTTGGTCCCGAACGTGTGATAGAAGTAGCCGAACTCCATGCCGATCGCGCCGGCGCCGACCACAATCAAACTCTTCGGCTGGGCCTTGTTGAACATCGCCTCGCGGGCGCCCCAGATCTTGTCGCCGTCGAACTTCGCGAAGGGCAGGTCGCGGGCGACCGAGCCGGTGGCGACGACGACGTGGGTCGCGGTGATCGTCTCCTTCACCGCGCCGGGCGTGGCGGGCGCGCTGGTCAGTTGGTCCTGGACGGTGCATTCCTGCACCTGAATCTTCACCGCGTTCTGCGGCCCGCGGGCCCCGGGCTTCGCCGCGGCCACGATCTTCGCGTTGCCCTTGATGAACTCGATCTTGTTCTTCTTCATCAGGAACTCAACGCCCTTGTTGAGCTTGCTCGCGACATCGCGCGAGCGTCCGATGGTCTTGGACCAGTCGTACTTGATGTCGCCCTGGATCTGCAGGCCCCACGCCTCGCGCTCCTGGAGCTTCTCCATGAGTTCGGCGTTGGCGAGCAGGGCCTTGCTGGGGATACAGCCCCAGTTGAGGCAGACGCCGCCGAGCTTGTCGCGCTCGATGACCGCCGTCTTGTACCCGAGCTGAGCCGCCCGGATGGCCCCGACATACCCGCCGGGTCCGCCGCCAATCACCACAACGTCAAAGTGCCGCTCGGCCACTGGTGCATCCTTTCTAGACACGCCCGTCGGAGCCTGCAACGGCCTCTCGGCGAACGGGAGCGACTATAGGAATGGGCGGCCGCGGCGCGGGTCAGCGCGGGAAAGCTGCGGTGCCGAAGTCCTTGCCACACGTCATAGAATCCTCGAATCCCTCATCTCGGAGTACCACGCATGCGTTTCGCGTCCTTTGTCGTATCAGCCGGCGTCGGTTGCCTGTGTTGCGTTGCGCTCGCCGACGATCCCATGTTCCGGCCCAACTCCGCGACGGCGACCTCCGAGTTCAGCGCCCAGTACGCCATCGTGAACGCGATCAACGGTTCGGGGCTGCCGGCCAACTTCACGCCGCTCGACTCCCACGCCAATTACAGCACCAACAACCACTGGACGACGCGGTCCGGCCAGACGGTCGGCCAATCGGCGACGTTCTTCTTCAACACGCCCCGCACCGTCGGCGGCTTCTACATGTGGGCCCATCGCTCGAACATCATCGCCAGCAACCCCTTCTACGCAGTCACCCGGTTTGATCTTGATTTTCTCGACGCGGGCGGGAATGTGCTCGCATCGGTGCCGAATCTCGCGGGGCTCCGGGACATCACGATCGCGCAGGTGTACGGGTTCGCGCAGGTGAGCAACGTCAGCCGCGTCCGCTTCACGGTCCGCGAGACGTTCAACAACAACGTGTCGCCGTTCACCGGCCTGGCGGAGGTCGCGTTTACATCGTGTGTCGCGCCGCGCCCGGCGCCCGTCGCCAACACCGGCGTCTGCCCCGGGGGGACGGTCTCGTTCACCGCGACCGCCGACGGCACGCCGCCGTTCACGTACCAGTGGCGGCGCAACGGCGAGCCCATCGATACGACGCTCAACCCGACCGCGGCCACCGCGACGCTCACGATCACCAACGTCGGAGCCAACGACGTCGCGTCCTACGACTGCGTGATCGGCGGCCCGTGCGAATCCGCCACCACCGCGTCGGCGACGATCGCGCTCTGTCCCGCCGATCTCGATTGCAACACGCTGGTGGACGATCTGGACTTCCAGGTCTTCGCGGCGGCGTACAACATCCTCGACTGCGCCGACCCGTCCATGCCCGCTGGCTGCCCGTCGGACCTGAACGCCGATGCGCTGGTGGATGATCTGGACTTCCAGATCTTCGTGCTCGCGTACAACGCGCTGGTATGCGAGTAGAGGCACGGCCCGAGGTGCTCGCCGACGAAGGAGCCGGTCGGGCGTCGTGCCGGCAACATCGCGCCGCGGGGCGTGCTTGTCCGTCCGGCGCCCATCGAAATGTGCGGCCAGCCCTTGCGAGTCCGTTCGCTTGGGAGTAGGCTCTTCTCATGGGGCTCGCCTTGATCGCCACTTGCATCGCTGTCGCCGCCGAAGGGGTGAAGATGGCGAACCCCGAGCCGCCCTGCGGCGGCGTTGCTTCCGCATTCGCCCGCTGCGCAATCGAGAAGACCGAGCCCCCGGCGCCGAGCGAAGAACGAACCACGCGCCGGTGGCGCGGGATCGACTTGGGGGCCACGATCGCCGGCGCCTCAACCGTGGAGGCTCGTCCCGGCGCTTACGCGACATGCCATTCATTCTCGATCTTGGGAATCCACTGGTCCCTTGTCCTCGTCGGTGGCTTCGGCTTTGTGCCGCTCTCCAACGACACGGCCGTCGCGGAGGCAAGGACCGATGTGGACACGCTCGACTTTGTCGTCTTCGAGCGCGCCGGATCTCCCGATGGGACGCCCTTTGACGCCAAGATCGAGCTGTACGCCGCCGGCGGCGTCCGACGTGAGATCCGCGCCGCAACCCCGCACGACGACGGACGTGTGCTGCTGCGGTCCGTCGTTTCATCGAACATGATCGGGAGCGATGCGGTGATCGAGATCACCGACGAGACGGTCGGCGGCTTCCGTTCGCCCGTCATCCTGTCGCGGCGTGTCACCCTGCGCACCGGCGTCGAGTACCGCATCGCGCGAAGCAGCCATGCCTCGGTCTCGCCGGTCCGCATCGGGATCGACGAGCTTGCAACCATCGGCGGGATCTTTCTGTCACGGATGCGGATCCGGCCCCTTGCCGACGGTGTGACCTTCACGTCCTGCGCTCAGTCCGACTATCAACCCTGCCCCAGCGACCTCGACTGGTCCAGGGTCGTCGACGACGCCGACTTTGCCATCTTCGCGGCGGCGCACGACCTGGCCAACTGCGCCGATCCGGCCATGCCGGTGGATTGCCCGGCCGATCTCAATCTCGACGGCGTTGTTGATTCCGAGGACTTCGTCCAGCTCCTCGCCGGCTACGACGAGATGATCTGCCCGTACATCGAACCCGTCTTCCACGAGCCGCAATAGCGGCCCGCCTTCGGCGTTCTTCTCTCCGCGATCACGTCTGCGCCGAGGGAGTGCTTCCATGCGATCTGCAATTTGTGTTCTCGGGCTCGCCATGCTCGCGACGCCCACCCTCGCCCAGCCCTTTGACTTCTCCGCGGTCACCGCGCTCGCCAACGGCGCGCTCGTCGGCCAGAACGTCGGTTCGCCCGTGCCGGGCTTCGATCTCCTCCTCATGAAGGACGGCATCGTCGTCTATCACCGGTCCTTCGGCAACTGGTCGCTCAACCGCATCGCCAACGCCGACAGCGCCACCAAGACCATCTCCGGCGCCGTCATCCTGTCGCTGGTGGATTCCTCGCCGCTGCCCTTCTCGCTCGACACCAAGCTCAGCGAGTACATCCCCGCGTTCAGCGGCCTCAAGGCCAACATCACCATCCGTCAGGCGTTCAGCCACACCTCCGGGCTGGTCGAATCGCCCGCGGTCAGCAACGCCTCGATCACGCTGCAGCAGGCCGCGGCACAGATCGCGGGCGGGTTCATGACCTTCGTGCCGGGTGCCAGGTTCGACTACGGCGGAACGTCGATGCACGCGGCGGGCGCGGTCGCCGAGCTGGCGGGGCAAAACCCGTGGAACTTCCTGTTCAGCGAGCGCATCAAGAACACGGTCGGCATGCCGGGCACGGTGTACACGCTGACCTCGCCCAACAACCCGCGCATCGGCGGGGGCTGCGAGTCCAACGCCACCGACTTCGCCCGCTTCATGGAGATGCTCCGCCGCAAGGGTGTCGCGCTCAACGGCAACCGCGTGCTCTCCGAGTCCGCCGTGAACGCCATGTTCACCCGCCAGACCGCCAACCCGATCCCCATCGTCAACACGCCGATCCAGGTCAGCTCCACCGACGGGGCGGACTACGGCGTCGGCGTCTGGCTCGACAAGCGCGACCCGAGCGGGAAGCTGATCGGCGCGATCGCGGCCGGCGCCCGCGGCTTCGCGGCGTGGATCGACTTCGACGACGGCATGGTCGGTGTCTTCGCGACCGATGTGACCCGCTCCAGCGAGATCCAGACGCTGTACGACCTCATTCGCGATGCCGCGCAGATCGCGGTGCGAAGCCCCCGCTGCCCCGGCGATCTCGATTACAACGGCGTCGTACTCGACAGCGACTTCGCCCGCTTTGTGCGGGACTACGACCTCGCCGACTGCGCCGATCCCGACATGCCCGGCGGCTGTCCCGCCGACCTCAACCGGGACGCCTTCGTCGATGATGCGGACTTCGCGATCTTCGTGGCGGCGTACGACCGGCTGATCTGCCCGTGATCGGATGCCGCGTGTTGAGCGCGACCGCGGCACACGTCCGAGAACTGCGAGAGGATCCCAACATTTCCGTGGCGTGACCAAGACCGACGGGTATGCTGGATCGGTCGCGGTTCGAGTCGCGGCACGGAGCTCTTCTATGGCGCGCTCTTCGATCGCCGGGTTGCTCGGCGTTGTACTGGCAACGTTCCTGCTCGCGGCACCCGCGTTCGCCGGGCCGCGGAAGCCCAAGGTCATCATCGTCGATTCGATCGGCACCGCGCCGGATCGCAACGACGTGCGAAGCAAGCTGCTGTCCACGGGCCTCTTCGAAGCCGTTGATCTTTTCGACGCCAGCGTCGGCACGCCCTCGATCGCCGCCCTGCGCCCGTACGACGCGGCGCTGGTCACCAACGTGGGACCGTGGTCGGATCGCAGCGCCCTCGGTAACGTGCTGAAGCAGTACGTTGACGAGGGTTTCGGGGTCGTGCAGACCACGTTCACCGTCAACGGCGTGCCGAACAGTGACCTCGCCGGCGGGTGGGACGCCTCGTACCGGAGCATCGTCTTCAGTTCCACCGCCTCGGGGCCCGCCACCCTCGGCACGCTCGCCGATCCCAACCATCCCATCCTCAACGGTGTTTCCGTGTTCAACGGCGGACAGTTCAGCTTCCGCCCCAACGGCACGACACTGACGCCCGGCGCGACCCTTATCGCCAGTTGGAGCGATGGCAAGCCCCTTGTCGCCGTCGGGCCCAAGATCAATCGCGCCGATCTTGGCTTCTTTCCGGTCTCGTCGGACGTGAACGGGAGCTACTGGGCTTCCAACACCGACGGCGTCAAGCTGCTGGGCAACGCGCTGATGTACGTCATCCGCCCCCGGATCCTCATCATCCACTCGTTCTTCCCCACCGGCGCCGAGGCCGACGTTGTCGCCAAGCTCCGCTCCACCAACCTCGTCGGCGCCATCGGCACGTTCGACGCCCGGGCGCAAGGCGGCTCCGACGCGCCGACGCTGAATCAGCTCAAGGAGTACGACGCGGTCCTGGTCTCCAACGGAGAGGCGTGGAAGAACCGCGACGCGCTGGGGAATGTGCTCGCCGACTACACCGATTGGGGTGGCGGCGTGGTGGTGACGACGTACGCCAACGCGGGCGTCCCGCTCAGCGACCTTGGCGGGCGCTTCACCGGCGACTACCGCATCATCGAGTTTGGGCCATCGACGTTCGGGGCGGCGACGCTCGGCGCCATCGTCTACTCGGAACATCCCATCGTCGCGGGTGTCGCGTCGTTCAACGGCGGGACGAACTCGCCCCGGCCGCTGGGCACGAGCCTCGCCCCCGGTGGTCTTGTCATCGCCAACTGGTCCGACGGCAAGATCCTGGCGGCAGCCTCGACGCGGCGCCACAACCGGGCCGACCTCGGCATGTATCCGCCCTCGTCCGACGCTCGCTCGGACCTTTGGGTCGCCGGCACCGACGGCGCCAGGCTCATAGCCAACGCGCTGCTCTACACCGTGAGGCCCTACGTCGGCATTGCCTTCTCCCACTCTGATCCGATCCCGGGCAACACCCGCACGCGGCTGCTCGCGTCCCGTCGATTCAGCGGCGTCACGCTCCTGCCGCCGCTCCAGAACGCAACGCCGAGCGTCACCGCGCTGCGGCCGTTCGGCACCGTCTTTGCCGCGAGCAACGCCAACTTCCTCGATGCCAACGCCGTCGGCAACAACCTGGCCGACTACGTCGATGCGGGCGGCTCGGTGGTGCTGGGCGTCTTCAGCGTCACCAACAACGTCAACTTCGCCAACTCCCGCCCCCGCGGGCGTTGGATCACCCAGGGCTACGACATCACGCCCGAAGGTTCGACCGGCGCAAGCATCTCTTCGCCGGCCTCGCTCGGCGCATTTGTCGGACCGCCGCACCCGGTGCACCAGTTCGTCCGGCGCTTCGACGGTGGCAGCGCCTCGTTCCGCCAGGGCAACAACCCGCTGCTGCGGGGACGCCGCCTGTTGGAATGGTCCGATGGCAAGATGCTCGCGAGCCTGCACTCCTTCCGCCGCCGCGTCGACCTCGGGTTCCATCCCGGCTCGAGCGCGGAGATCGCCACTCTGTGGAACGTCCGCACCGACGGCACCACCATCATCGCCAACGCTCTCCACTTCGCCGCCTTCATGAAGCCCTGCCCCGGCGATTTCAACGGCGACGGCCTCGTCGATGACTCCGACTTCTCGATCTTTGCGGGTTACTACGACACCCTCATCGACCCCCGCGGCGATCTGACCGGCGATGGCAACAGCGAAGACGCCGATTTCTCGATCTTCGCCCAGAGCTACAACGCGTTGCTGTGCCCGTCATGAGGGCACGACTTCGCGATGCAATCGCACCGCCGGTTCGACGTTGCACCCGCATGGGTTCACCGCAGGTGATGTTCGTCGGCGTCTTCGGGACCCTGGTCTCGCTGCCGTCCGCGGCGCAGCTCGGACCGACTCTTCCACCCTGCATCTCCGCCCCCGGCGGCACACCCCGCGTTGCCGACGTGACCATCCCACAGCAAGGCGGCGGCACGCTCACCGCGAAAGTCTTTGCGCCCGATGCATCGCTCCAGGTCGCGCCCTGCCCCTGCATCAGCATGCTCCCCGGCGGAGGCGCCGGCATCAGCAGCGTTGAGTGGGCCGCCAACCAGCTCGCCCGCAACGGCTACATCGTTATCATCACGCTTCCCGCCAGCGGCGGCAGCGTCGCGTCGTACAACACCGCCGCGAAGAGCGGCATCGATTTCCTGCAATCCGCATCCAATCCATTCCGCGCCGGCACCGACATCACCCGCCTCGGCGGCGCGGGCTGGTCGCTCGGTGCTCGCGCTCTCACGCGCACGCAGGACGAAGACCCGCGCCTCGATGCCATCGTCGCCTGGGATAATCTCGCCGTCAGCGAGACCGGTGACGCCGGCTCACCGCAGACCAACTGCAACTCCGTTCCCAATCCCATCCGCACGCCCCGCGTGCCCGCGCTCGGGCAGGCCTCGGACAACACCTGCGCCCAGAACGGCATCGACGCCAAGAAAACCGCGTGGACGTGGTGGCGAAAGAACAACATCCCCGCGTACGAGATCGTCTTCGCGAGCTCCAATCACTTCTGGTGGTCCGGCAGCGCGAGCACGACGCAGACCGCCGTCGCGTCGTACTACACACTCGCGTGGTTCGATCGCTGGCTCAAGAACGATCCGTCGGCCCGGGCCCGCCTGATGGACATCACGCCCTCGAGCGCCGCACCCAACATCGCCTGGTCGAGCAGTTGGAGCGTGCTGCTCTCGCCGACCTTCCGCTCGGCCGCGTTCTTCGACGGCATCGACTGCCCCGACCTTCGCGCCGGCTGCTCGTTCTGTGCCGCCGATTTCAGCGGCGACCGCATCGTCGATGACGCCGACTTTGTGATCTTCGCGACCGCCTACGAGAACCTGTTCGACCTCACCGGCGACCTCAACGCCGACGGCGTGACCGACGACACCGACTTCGTCACCTTCGCCACCAGCTACAACGCCCTTCTGTGCCCCTAGACGCGGCGGAACGCCCCCTTCGATTGGTCTTTGTTTGGAATCCTGTGCTCGTGGGCGTATTTCGGTTGGCTTTCTCGCGTAGTTTCGATAGCCTGTGAGGGTCTGGCTGGCGCACTGACGCTTGTGTCGAGAAGGCGCCCCGCACATCGCGGGTTCTGGATCATGCCGGGTTCACCCGGCCGAAAGGGGAACTGAGATGCGTTCCGCGAAGTTTGCCGCTGCTGTTGCCCTGAGCCTGCTGGCCTCCGCTGCCTCGGCTCAGTACACGATCAAGTCCTCGGTCATTGCCGGCGGCGGCGTGCAGAACGCCAGCGGCGGTCCGTACACGCTGAGCGGCACCATCGGTCAGGCCGCCGCGTTCGGCGCTCCTTTCGCCACCGGCGGCGGCTACAGCCATGCCGCAGGCTTCTGGTGGACCGTCGGCAACTGCCCCGCCGACTTCAACAGCGACGGCCTCGTCGACGATCAGGACTTCCAGATCTTCACCGTCGCGTATGACGCCCTCGTGATTCCGCCGGCCAACCCGGTCTGCGACATCAACGGCGACAATCTGGTCGACGATCTTGATTTCCAGATCTTCGTGATCGCGTACAACGATCTCGTCTGCCCGTGAATCCGGTCTTTGCAGACACCTCCGCACAGCCGCTCCGGCGGCTGTGTGTCCTTTGGACATCATGACGCGCCGCTCCAGCCCAACGGCCAGTCAGCGAACGGGTCCTTCGATGCAATTGACCTGTTCGCTCGTTGGATCGGGCGGGCATTGTCGGATCCGAAGCTGAGGCTGCGGGACGGTGCGATCGACGCTCCGCCGCCGGCCTAACGCAGTCGTCGTTTCGACGATCGCGTTTCGCCGGCGCCGAATCACGCTGGTGCTGACGTCGTGCCCACCGCGCGGGTCGGCAGCGGGCCGCCCGCCGCCCGATCGTGAACCAGTGGCCCGACGCGGGCACTCACGCAGGCCACGCCGACGGCCCGATCTTGCAACTGTGCCGCGGATCGCACGCCGGGCCGCTCCCGATCGAGGTCCGATGGCCCCACGGCGTGCGTACATCCTTCCCCGCCGCCACCCCGACCGGGTGGACGAGGTCTCGCGCGACGGCGCGCCCCGCTGAGCCGGTGATTTTCCTTGCGGTCCTTCCGGTCCCCGGGTAATCTGCTCTCCTCGAGGAAGGGAGAGTCGATGCGAAACCTCTGGGTCGTGGCGATGGCCGCGCTGTGGCTTGTGATGGCACCCCGGGCGGGCGCCCAGTGCGGCGATCGCTGGTTCGCGGGCCCGCTCCAGGCCCCGCGAGGCGCGGCGTTCGCGGCAATTCCTTTCGACCTCGACGCGGCCGGCCCGCTTCCCACACAGCTTGTTGTGGGCGGCATCTTCTACCGCGCCGGTGGCCCCGGTGCGGAGGGCGCCCTCGCCAATTGCATCGCCGCCTTCGACGGCACCAACTGGAACCAGGTCGGACAGGGGCTCGAGCCAGTCGACCTCCTGTTCTTCTTCAACGGGGGCGTCAACAGCCTCGGGCTCTACGGCTCCAACCTCTACGCCGGCGGCAGCTTCACCATCCCCGGCTTCTCCGGCAACAACGTTGCCCGCTGGGACGGCGTCAATTGGGTTCCGACGACCACCAGTTCCTTCAACGGCCCCGTCCGGGCGATGACCGTCTACAACGGCGAACTGATCGTCGGCGGCACGTTTACGAAGATCGGCGGGCTCACCGTCAACGGGATCGCGGCGTACAACGGCACGACGTGGCGCGCACTCGGAAGCGGGGTCGTGAACGGATCGTTTGACACAGGTGTGCTCGCCCTCGCCACCTACGGCGGTGAGCTGATCGCGGCGGGCGAGTTCGATACCGCCGGCGGCGTCTCGGCGATGAGCATCGCCCGGTGGAACGGCTCGATCTGGACTTCCCTGGGCACAGGGCTGACGCAAAACGGCAACGTGTCCACCATCCGGGCGCTTTCGACCTACGCGGGCGAACTCGTTGCTGGCGGCAACTTCAACAACGCCGGCGGTCTCGCCGTCAGCGATGTCGCACGCTGGAACGGCACGTCTTGGCAAGCGATGGACGTCGGGCTCGACGGGCCGGTCACATGCTTTGGCTTCTACGGCGGTGAACTCATCGCTGGCGGCAGCTTCCTCAACGAGGTGTCGGGTGCAGAGATCGACGGCGTTGCCCGCTGGAACGGATCGCGGTGGGCCCCGCTCGCCGCGTCCCCGCCTGACATCTTCGGTGCCGTCTACTGCCTCCCGACCTGGAACGGCTTGCTCTACCCCGGTGGATCATTCCAAACCGCCGGCTCCGCGAGCGTCGACGGCATCGCCGCGTGGAACGGCTCCGCGTGGCTCGATGTCCCGGGCCTCATCTACGACGACACGCTCTCCCCCAACGTCCGCAGCCTCGCCGTCTGGAACGGCGAGCTCATCATGGGCGGTCTCTTCCGGGCCACCGACGACTTCTCGTTCTCCGGTCGCCACATCGTCGAGTGGTCCGGCCTTTATGCCCGCGACCTCCCCGTCAACCCCGACGGCGCGGTCCTGGCCATGCTCCCGATCGCCCGCGGTGCAAACATCCCCGACGACCTCATCGTCGCTGGCTCGTTCACCGACATGAACTTCAGCAGCGACCCGCACAATCGCGTTGCGCTGCTCAGCCCGATCGCCGGCCCGACCGGCCGCATCACCCAATCCCTCGGCTCGGGCTTCAACAACACCGTCTGGTCCCTCGCCCGCTTCAACGGCTCCACCATCGCCGCCGGCGACTTCACCAACTCTGGCGCCACCCCCATCAACCGCATCGCACGCTTCGACGGCGAAAACTGGGTTCCCTTCGACGCCATCGGCGCCAACGGCTCGGTCCGCGTCCTCAAGAGCTACACCGGCACCGCCGGACGCATCCATCTGCTCATGGGCGGCTCGTTCACCTCCGTCGCCGGCATCACCGCCAATCGCATCGCCCAGTACACCTTCAACACGGTCACCCCCGGCACCTCCTGGTCCGGCTTTGACCCCGGCTTCAACGGACGCGTCGACGCGGTCGAACGCTTCGGCGGCGTCATCTACGCCGCGGGACAATTCACCGCCACCAGCACCGGCACCCCGCTCAACCGCATCGCCCGCTACGTCAGCGGCACATGGCAGCAGGTCGGTAGCGGCTTCAATGGAACCGTCTCGAGCCTCTTCGTCGACGGCCCATACCTCTACGCGGGCGGCTCGTTCACCGCCTCCGGCGCAACGCCCCTGGCGGGCTTCGCGCGCTGGGACGGGGCCAACTGGACCGCCGTTGACACGGGTGCCAACGGCAACGTCGGCGTCATCGGCAAGTACCAGTCCGAGATCATCACCGGCGGCGCGTTCACCCGCGTCGGCGCCGGCGCCGCGGGCGGTCCCCGCTTCGGCGCCATCGAGAGCGAACTCGTCGCCCGCGTTCCACTCACCGGCACACCCTGGATCGCGGTCGAAGGTCAGCCCCAGTCCGACGAGGTCTGCCGCGGCGCGACGTGGTTTACGTCCGCCTCCGTCGCCCGCGGCTACGAGTCCAACCCCACACCGACGTACACCTGGCGCCGCAACGGTGTCCCCCTCGTCGCCGGCCCAACGCCCCACGGCTCGACGATCGAGCTCGGCATCGCCATGGTCATCCGAAACGTCCAGCCCGAGGACGCCGGCGCCTACGACTGCATCGTCGCCAACACCTGCGGCAGCGTCACCAGCCTCGCCGCCACGCTCGCGGTCTGCCCCGCCGACTTCAACTGCGACGGCGTGATCGATGACCTCGACTTCCAGATCTTCACCGTCGCCTACGACGCCCTGGTGATTCCGCCGGCCAACCCGCTCTGCGACATCAACGGCGACGACCTCGTCGACGACAACGACTTCCAGAACTTCGTGCTCGCGTATAATGACCTTCTCTGCTCGTAAGCCGCGGAGCCCGGGCCGCGAATCGTGCATATCAGTCCGGCACAGCCGCTTTGGCGGCTGTGTCGCTTTTTGCACGCCCGGGCCGCCCCCCCACCCGGGGCGTGTTGATGCCGACGCACCCGTCGTTCCGATAAGCCAGTCCCCGGACCGGAACCGTCGCGAGAAAAACTGCGGTCGGCCGCCGCGGGTTCCGCTCCAGCGTTGGATGAAACGTCACGGTATCGAAAGAGAGAAGTCCGGATGCTGACTCGAATCACCGGCTGCTGGGTGTGTGCGGCCGCCGTCCTGGCGATCGCCACGCATTGTCGCGCCCGCGCCGATGCGGTTGTCGTGCCCAATGCGTCGGCCACGACCGAAGGTTCGGGCGGGCTCTCGACGGCGCTGAGCGGGGCGCCCCGGACGCTCCAGTGGATCATCGGCCGCTCTCAGCTCACGAACATCCCCATCGGTTCCGCCATCACCGGAATGACGTACCGACTCGACGGCGGCGCGACCAACTGGCCCTCGGTCAATGCCACCGCCGGCCAGTACGACATCGCGATCGGCTCGGCGCTCTACCCGCCCGCCGGCGCCAGCACCGTTTTCGCGGCCAACGCCGCGCCCGACACCATCACCGCGCGCAGCGGCCCGCTGCTCATCAACGCCGCGTCCTTCACCGGCGGGGGCTTCAGCCCGAACCCCTTCGGCGTCTACGTGCCGTTCACCAACCGCTACACCTACACCGGCGGCGATCTTTGCATCACGCTGCGCCACACGGGCTTCATCGGCAGCAATGCGGGCTTCGCGGACGCGATCACCACCGGCGACCCGCTGGCGGCCAACATCGTCGCCCTGGCGGAGTTCACCTCCGCCAATGCCACCGTGGGATCGAAGACCAATGCGCCGGTGATCCGGCTGCGTTTCGCCCCGCCCGACGTCTACAGCCGCGCCTACCCGCCGCTCGATCAGCTCGACGGCGACGACGCGCTGCTGCTGACCCCCTTCCAGACTGTCGCCCGGACGACCCAGGTCGTGTACGACGCGTCCGAGCTGGTGCACATTCCCAAGGGCAGCCTGATCCGGGGCCTGGGCTTCCGGCTCGAGCCCAACGGCGCCACGGCGCCGCTCAGCGCGATCAGCACCAGCAACTTCCAGATCGAACTCTCGCGCTCGCCGCGCTCGCCCGACGCGATGAGCATCACCGTCGCCGACAACGAGATCGCCGCCGACCGGACCGTCGTCCGCACCGGCAGCCTCACCGTGCCCGCCAACGCGTTCCTCGACACCGGCAACGCGCCCGAGGCCTACTCGTTCAAGGTGCTCTTCGACAAGCCCTACGAGTACCGCGGCGGACACCTCTCCGTCGTCATCCGCCACACGGGATTCCCGGTGACCATCGGTGTCGGCGCCAACGAGGTCGATGCCATCTCCGGGGCTCGCGCCGGCTTCCAGACCGGTTTCAGCGCCACATCGCACGTCTTCGTCACCGCGAACGTGCCCTCGCTCGAACTGCTGTTCGACGCGGCGGCGCAGGCCCCCGCCCATTGGGTGACCGACGAGCCCAACGCCGCGCTCCCGCTCTTCGGCACTTCCGGAGGCGTGATCCAGCTCGCGATCGCGGCGGATGAACTTCCGGCCGTCCGTCGCGGCTCGCTGATCCAGGGCCTGACGTTCCGCCAGGACGACGGCTCGGTGGGCGCCAACGCGTTCCCCAACAACGCCGATCTGATCTTCACCCGATTCGATATCACGGTGCAGCAGTCGTCCCGCACACCGGCAAACCTGTCCACGAACTTCAACACCAACGCCGGTGCCGGGGCCGTGCTGGTCCGCTCCGGACCGTTCGTCATGAGCCGCCAGTGGTTCCCCGGCGGCTCGGCCGAGGGCACGCCGCAGCGCTTCGGGCGCAGCATCCCGTTCGACCGCCCCTACTCCTACCCCGGCGGCACGCTGCTGGTCACGATCCGCTACAGCCTGAGCAACCCGGCCACCATGCAGGCCGACGCCGTCGCCAAGGACACACCCGGCGGCGGATGGGGCAGCCGCATCGCGGCGATCACCAGCACGGTCAGCCCCGACGCCGCCTTGGGCAACCGCACCAACGTCCCGATCACCAAGCTCTTCTTCACGCCCGTGCTCGACATGGCCCGCGAGCTGGCCACCGTGCAGGCCAACAGCGGCCTCAGCACGCTCGTGCAGTCCGAGGGACGCACGTATCAGTCCGTGCTGGCCTCGGAGGTCTTTGAGCCCATCCCCTTCAACGCGACGTTCTCCGGATTGCTCTTCCGCGCCTACGCCAACGAGGCGGCGTGGCCGCTCAACGATGCCAACTTCGCGCTCTACGGCGTCGAGATGGGCGTCGCGAACACCAACCCTGCGTTCATGAGCGATGTCTTCGCCGAGAACGTCGGCGGCCTTGAGGTGCAGACCCGCGTCGGCCCGCTCGCGGTTGATGCGATGCGCGTCCGCTCTGAATCGCCGCTCGCGCCGCCGTCGCTCTTCATCGATTTCAACCGCCCCTGGCAGAACTACGGGAAGGGCGTGTACTTCACCATCCGCCACAGCGGCAGCGGAACGACGCCCGTCTTCCTCGACAGCGTCGCCGACGGCTATGGCCTGGGCTCGCTCTTCCAGAGCTGGTACGCGAGCAGCTTCTCCGCCACCGCCGGCACGTTCACGGGCAACGTCCCCGTCCCCCGCTTTGTCTACCTCGTCCGGCCCTGCGCCGGCGACTTCACGTACGACGGGTTCGTTGATGACGACGACTTCACCCAGTTCGTCGGCGCGTACGACTTCCTGATCACGCCGAGCGCCGACCTGGACGGCGACCTCGACACCGACGACGACGACTTCTCGATCTTCATTCAGAACTACGACGCCCTGATCTGCCCCTAGCTCGACCACCAGCTCGATCCGTCCATGCCTCCGCCGGTGCGCCCCCGCATCGCACCGGCCGATCCCGCGGCACCGCAGCAATGCGGTGCCGCTGTTTTTCCAGAACCAGTAGGACCGGCCTCCGGCCGGTCTTCCTGCTTTCTTGGTGCCACGAGTCCGCGGCGGCTCGGAGCCGCGCGACTGGTGCGGCTGGAACCCGCACACCCAAACCGCATCAGTCGCGCCGCAAAGCCGGCGGACGGATGGCACCGTGGGGCGCCCTTGTCCCCGCGGGACAGGGCTCCGGCCGGTCTTCCTTACTCTTTTGTTTTCAGCCACTTCTACCCGTCCACCGACCGGCCGGGAGGCCGGTCCCACTGGCGGTCAGGCGTGGGTTCCGGTCTTGCCCCAACCTCCCTCCCCGCCTAACCTTGTCTCTCCCATTTGGGAAAAACCTGCTCGGGTTCGCCCCCGAGCCTGCCCCGCCCAGTAGGCGGCGAGTTGGAAGGTCCGGACGCCTCGTCGTCCCATCGCACGGTTGTGGCCACCTTGGCTATCCCCGTCGACCCGGAACGCGAGCACGCCGCACCTATCGGAGGTCGGTTATGCATCGTCGTCAGACATCGTTGCTCAAGCCCGGTTCGGGCTCCAAGACCTGGCGGGTCGTGGACGCCGCGGGCATCCCGCTCGGCCGCCTCGCCAGCGAGGTCGCCCTGGTCCTCATCGGCAAGCACCGCCCGGACTACACCCCGCACGTGGACTGCGGCGAGCAGGTGATCGTCCTCAACGCCGAGAAGGTCGAGCTGACCGGCAACAAGGCGACCCAGCGCCTCAAGATGCGCTACACCGAGTACCCCGGTGGTCTCAAGACCCAGACCTACGGCCAGGTCCGCGAGCGCGACCCGGAAACCCTCGTCAAGGACGCGGTCCGTCGCATGCTCCCCAAGAACCGCCTCAGCCGCCTCATGCTGAAGGGCCTCCACGTCGTCAAGGGCAGCGAGCACCCGCACGCGATGCACAAGCCCAAGGAACTGAAGGTCTCCTGAGTCCGCACACCCGCACATACGCGGCCGAGGCCAACGCCCGCCGCTGAATCACACGAGAGAAACACATGAGCACGATCTCTGGTCTCAATATCCCCGCGGGCCTCAGCGCGACGCCCGTCGTCCCCGGCGAGGCCCCGGCGCCCCGTCCGCTCCGCACCGCCAAGCCCGCCGACCGCCACGGTTGGTGGTGGGGCACCGGCCGCCGCAAGAGCGCCGTCGCCCGCGTCCGCCTCAAGCCCGCCAAGGGCGTCGATGCCGGCATCGTCTTCGAGGTCGATCGCACCTCCAAGGCCGCCAAGAAGGAAGGCAAGCGCGCCACCAAGACGCTCGAGCAGTACTTCTCCGAGCTCCGCGACCGCAACGACGTGACCGAGGCCCTCCGCTCGGCCAGCCTGATGGACAAGATGCACGTCGTCATCCGCTGCCACGGCGGCGGCACGATGGGCCAGGCCCAGGCCTGCCGCCTCGCCGTTGCCCGCGCTCTGGTCGATTTCGACCCGACCCTCGAGGCCCGCTTCCGCGAGATGAGCCTGCTCACCCGCGACAGCCGCGAGGTCGAGCGCAAGAAGTACGGCCAGGCCGGCGCCCGCCGTCGCTTCCAGTTCAGCAAGCGCTGATCCAGTCTTTCGAGTTTCTGGATCCCAGTCCATCCCCAAGAAGACCCGCGAGCGATCGCGGGTCTTTTTTTCGTCCCAGTGGGACCGGCCTCCGGCCGGTCTTCCTTATTCCTCGGTGCCACCGGCTGCTCGGAGCCGCGCGACTGGTGCGACTGGAACCCGCAGACCCAAACCGCATCCGTCGCGCCGCCACGCCGGCGGACGGATGGCACCGCACGATCACTCCGGCTCGCTGGTTGCCGACACCCGGACACACCCGCCCACTTCTTCGTACTCTTGGTCCTTGGCCTCCAAGCGATCATCCTCTCCGTCGCCGCCCGACTGGGGCCGCGGGCTGCACGCGCTGGCCGAGCGGGTCGGCACCGCGATCGGATCCGTGCTGGATCGCGTGGGCGCCGTGAGCCGCCACGGACTGATCGCCCTCCCCCACCTCCGTCGCGGCGCCCGCGTGGCGATCGGTTCGGCCCGCGGCCGTCACGGCTCGCTGGCGATGCTGGGGGTGTGGTTCATCACGGTGATCGCGGCGCTCACGCTGCTGGTCTATCTGCTCACACTCCGGACGCCACGCTGGTTCCGCATCGTCAACCCGCGCGACGCCGCACTGGTCGATCTCGCCCAGCGGGTCGAGAACCGCGTCATCACGCAGCTCTACAAGTACCGGGGCGAGGTAGATCCCGAAACCGGCGCGACGGGGGCGGCATGGGACCTGACGATCACGCAGGACGAGGCCACCGCGTGGCTCGCGTGCAAGCTTCCCGACTGGCTGCGCAATCTCGATGATCGCTTCACCTGGCCGGTCGGGGTCGAGAACGTGCAGGCCGCGTTCGATCCGCCGCGGCTGTGGATCGCGGCGTCGGTCGATCGCGGCTCGCGTGCGACCGTGAGCGTGGGCGCCGTGCCGCGGATCGAATCCGGCGGGCTGCACCTGCGATCCGGACGCGCGGGCGTGGGGTCGCTGACGCTCCCGGCGGCGTGGTTCGGCGGCGAGGCCCGCGGGCTTTTCTCGAGCGCCGATCGGGAGGATGTGGCGTGGAAGATGGCGATCGGCGCCGTCCCGGCGCTGCCCGACGCGACGCTGCAACTCGAAGACGGTCGCCTGGTCCGCGTGCTCGCGATCACGGTCGGTCCCGAGACGCTGACGCTGCACTGCCGCACCGAAGCGGTGCGACGGGACGAGCCACGCTGATCGATCCCGCGGCGCGGGCTACGGCCCGGCCGGATCCAGGATGCCGATCTTCTCGATGCCAAGCCGGGCGCACAGCTCGTGGAGCTGCACGACGGTCTCGTAGGGGACCTCGCTCCGCGGCCGCACCACGACCGCGAGCTGCTTGGGATTGCGGCGCTGCACGACGTCGTTGAGGAAGCGGATCGCGTCGTCGATGCCGCCGGACTCGATCGCGGTGGCGCCGGCTTCGCGGACCCGCACCGCGACAACGCCGGCGCTCATCGACAGTTGAAGCTCGACGCGGGTGATGTCGGGGCTGGGGGCGATCGGCGAGGGCTTGGCCGGCGGCAGCGCGGTCTTCAGCAGCCACTCCGGACCCAGCACGCTGGCGCTGGCCATGAAGAAGACGAGGATGACCATCACGACGTCCACCATCGGCGTCATGTTGGGGCCGTAGTGCAGATCGTGCACCGCCATGGCGTTTCGGCGGCGGAGAACGTGCGGGCGGCTCATGGCGTGCCTCCGCCCGGGGGCGTTGGCGTGCCGCGCTGGGCGACGAGCTTGACCGAGAGCAGGCCCGCTTCGCGGCAGGCATTGAGCACCGGAGAGACACTGCCGTACGCGAGGCGACGATCGGCGCGAATCTGCACCTCCGCGCCCGGCGAGAGCGCCGCGAGATCCTTCAGCCGCTGCGGGAGATCCCGCATCGCGACGCGCTCGGAGCCGATGGTGAGCACGGCCTCGGCCTCCGGCACCGCGCCCGATGCCTCACCGGGGGCGAGGTTGAGCACGATCGGGGCGGTCTGCTCGACGCGTTCGCCCTGACCCGCGCTGGGCAGGCTGACGCTACTGCTGCGCCCGGAGGCAAGATGGCCGACCATCAGGTAGAAGATGATGAGGCACATCACCACGTCGATCATCGGGGTGACGTTGACGTGCGGCGCGCCGCCCGCGAGGTTGTTGGAACGCCGGCGCATGGACTAGTCGCGGGCCTTCTCGCGTGCCGCGGGCTTGAGTTCGGCCTCGCTGGGGCCGCGGGTGCCCTCGGCGGGGAGCAGATCGACGAGCTGGGTGCAGACGACCATCGCCCGGGTGCAGATGCGATCGACGATGGAGCGGTAAAAGCCGAAGACGAGCAGGCAAGGGATGGCGAGCGTGAGGCCCAGCAGCGTGTGGAAGAGGGCCTTGCTGATGCCCATCGACAGGTCGGTGGGACCGGCCTGACCGCCGGATTCGCCCAGCGAGGTGAAGGCGATGATCATGCCCCAGACGGTGCCGGCGAGGCCGATGAGCGGTCCGAGGTTGCCGATGATGTTCAAGGGTTCGATGGCCCGGAACCAGCGCGAGCACTCGTCGCTGGCGGCGATCTCCGCGGTTTCACGGATCGACTCGCGGTCCCTGCGCCCCGCGGCCAGCACTTCACGCAGCACGCGCGACGGGAAGCTCTCATCGGTGCGGACAAAGGCACGGAGGTCTTCCTCACGCCCGGCGCGGGCAAGATCGGTGAGCCGGTTCACGCTCAGCTCGGGCAGGATGCGGCTCTCGCGGACATCGAGCATGCAGCGGACGATGATCGTCACCGCGACCAGCGAGCCGACCAGCAGCAGCACCGTAAAGACGTCGAACGACTGAGTGAACAGGCCCCAGAGACCGGCGTTGGCCGGCGTGGAGCCTGCGGCGAGGGTGGAGATGCACATCATCGGGCGATGGTATGGGAGCCGCGGGAGCCTTCGGCGCTCGTGGCTCACATCCGGCCGATGAGGTCGAACTTGTTGCCATAGAGGTCCTCAAACACCACGACGCGGCCGTAGTCCTCCGAGCGGGGTTCCTCGAGGAACGTCACGCCCTTGGCGCGGAGGCGCTGGTAGGTGGCCTCGAAATCGTCGGTGTGCAGGAAGACGAAGACGCGGCCGCCGGTCTGGTTGCCGACGCTGGCGACCTGGCGCTCGTTGGCGGCGCGGGCGAGCAGGATGTCGCAACCCCGGCCGCCGGCGCCCGGTGGGCGCAGCCGCACCCAGCGTTTGCCCTCGCCGCGCGGCGTGTCCTCGAGGAGCTCAAAGCCGAGCGCGTCGGTGTAGAACCGGATGGCCTCGTCATAGTCGCGGACGGTGATCACGAACTGCGCGATGTGCATGGGCCGAGTCTAACCCGATCGGGTCGGAGGCCTGCGGATCGCGCGGCGTCATGTCGCGACATAGCCCGACGGCTTGGGCGCCGGAGCCCCGGGCGGGAACGCGGCCTGCAGCACCTTGGCGTACTTCTCGCCCGCGGCCTCCAGCGTGAACTCGCGCTCGAAGAGAGCACGGGCGTTGTGCCCCTGCTGCTCGGTCTTGGCGCGGTCCGCCATCATCTGCCGCAGCCCTTCGGCGAGGCCCTTGGAATCGCCCACCTTGAACCAGCGGCCGACGTCGTGCGTGTCCACCAGGTCCTTGAGTTCGCTCCGCTCCTCGCTGATGGCGATGATGGGGCGGCCGACGGCGAGCGACGAGTACAGCTTGCTCGGGAAACTGATGCCCTCGATGCCCTTGGCGATAGTGACGAACGAGGCGTCGCAGGCGGTGAGCGAGTCGGGGAGTTTCTCGAAGGGCTGATAGGGAAGCAGCAGCGTGTTCTTCAGGCCGCGCTTCCTGATCTGCTCTTCGATCCACGCCTTCCGTCCGCCGGCGCCGATGAGCACCAGGCGGAAGTTCTCGTTCTGCAGGAGTTCCGCGGCGCCCAGCAGTGTTTCGAAGTCGTAGTACAGACCCAGGTTGCCCGAGTAGAGCACCGTGAACGGCTCGATCAGACCGTTCTCCTTGGCGAACGCGCTCTCGCTCTTGGGCTTGGGGCGCAGCTCGTTGGCGTCGGCCCAGTTGTAGATGACGTGGACGCGGTTGGGGTCGAGGCCGTAGTTCTCGCAGACGAGTTTCTTGGCGCTCTCGCAGAGGACGATGGTGTGTTCGGCGCGGCGGTAGATAAGCTTGTTGCCGGCGTGCCAGAGGCGCTCGATCAGGCCGCCCTTCTTGATCGTGCCCACCCACACCGCCATCTCCGGGTACGCGTCGTGCAGGAGCTTCACGTAGCGGTGGCGCCGGAAGAGGCTCACGAAGGCGCCGATGATGCCCAGGAACGGCGGGTTGGTGGTGTACAGGTGCACGGTATCGCTGCGGGAAAGCAGCATCATGCGGATCGTCGCCGGCACCATGAAGGTCAGAAAGTTCAGCAGCCGCCCGGGGAGGATGTCCTTGCTGAAGCGGGTGGTGATGAGGCGACGGACGTACACCCCGTCGCGCCACTCGCGGAGTTCCACCGGCTGCCAGGTTTCGCGCGGGCCGTAGCACGGGCGGCACGTGTCCACCTGCACGAAGAACCCGCGCCGGACCAGGTCGGTGGCCAGTTCGTGCAGCAAGTGGCCCGTCGACGCCACGTCCGGAACGTAGAACTGGTTCAGGATCGCGATGCGGGGCTTGTCGGAGTGGCGGGAGGGCATGAGGCGGGGAAACCAGTGACGAACCCAGCGCGAGAGCGGCACGGCCGGTTCTCGGACCCCGCCCCCTGGAAGGTCGGCATCCAGGGTCGGGCGAGCGGGCATTGTTGCCCCCAGAGCCGACTCCAGCGCGGCCCCGAGTGACGATCCGGACGCCGGCGTGGCGACACCGCCGGCCGAGTGAACGTCGCCCCGTTCCTGTATCGTAAGGATGTCGAACGGCCTTGATCGGATATCGCGCTCCCGACGGGTGATTGTGGACTCCCCGGAGTTGTCCGATGGACCACGATGAACCGATGTCTGTTTGTCGTGCATTTCTTGCCGGGAAGGCGGCGAGCGGGGGTTCTCAGACGCCGGACGAAGAAGGCGTTTCACCGCGGAGGACGCGGAGAGCACGGAGAAGAGCGGTGGGGCTTGAGAACGTCCGCCCAACGTGAACGACTTGGGTGAGCCACCCGAACGAGCTTCTGTCTCGTTTCTGAACCAACCGCCTCTCTCTGCGTCCTATGGGTCCTCCGCGGTGAAACTCTTTGCCTCAAGCCATGCCCAGTCCGCTCGCTGAGATCACCCGCAGCTACCAAGGACCGAGGCCGCCGGTCTCGGTGGTGATCCTCACGCTGGACGAGGAGATCAACATCGAGGCCGCGATCGCGAGCTGCTCGTGGTGCGACGACGTACACGTGCTCGATTCGGGCTCGAGCGACCGGACCGTGGATCGGGCCAAGGCCGCGGGAGCGACGGTGCATGCGAACCGCTTCGAGTCGTTCGGTCGGCAGCGCAACTGGGCGATCGACCACATCCCGCTGAAGCACGACTGGGTCTTTCACCTCGACGCCGACGAGCGCTTCACGCCGGAACTGGTCCGCGAGATCGACGAGGCGCTGCGGACCAACCCCTCACACGCGGGGTACTACGTCGCGAACCAGATGATCCTGAACGGTGCGTGGATCAGGCGTTCCAGCGGCTATCCGGCGTATCAGATGCGGCTGTTCCACAAGGGGCGCATGCGGTTCAGCGATCACGGGCACGGGCAGCGTGAAGAGACCGCGGGCACGCTGGGCACGCTGCGCTGGCCGTACGTGCATCACAACTTCTCGAAGGGCCTCGACGACTGGAAACGTCGGCACGAGAAGTACAGCGACCAGGAAGCACGCCAGATCGTCGAGGCCGAGAGCCGCGGCGAGCGGGCGTCGGTCGCGGCGGTGTTCTCGACGGACGGGATTCGGCGTCGGCGGGCGCTGAAAGCTCTGGCGGCGAGCCTGCCGGGGCGGGCGCCGCTGCGGTGGCTGCACACGGTGCTGCTGAAGGGCGCGATCCTCGATGGCCGGGCGGGAATCGCGTACGCGAACTTGCTGTACTGGTACGAGCAGCGGATCGCGGCCAAGACGCGGGCGCTGCGGGCGGCGAAGCGGTAGAAGACGCGTGCGTGGGGCAAAAACCAAACACCCGGCGTCTTTCAACGCCGGGTGCGGCTCTCTCTCATGGCATTCGTTCAGTCCGAGCAGGATCAGATCGGGTCGAACGCACCGCAGCGGGGCAATTAGAAGGGGTCCTTCTCCGTCGCATGGTCGATGAGCCCGTCGAGGGCCTCGTCCATCTTCTCGGGAGTGTCGTAGGAACCCTCGGCAATTTCCTTGCGAACCTGCGCCACAACCGCTTCGCGGATGGGCGGGCCTTTCTTGAGCTTCTCGAGGAACGGTGCCGCGGCACGGCTGACGGTCGAGAAATCGACCTGATCGCCGGCACGCTGGATCGGGGCGCTCACCTCACGCCCACGGGGTCCGGCGGTGCCCGCGTACCGTCCCACGGCGGCGGCAGCCTGGGCCTTGTTGGCCGCGGCCGCACCGCTCACACCCCCACCACCTCCCACTCCACCAATCGAAGAATTCGCGTCCAATGTCGAACTCCTTGTTGCCGACGCCTCGGATCAGCTCTGCGAGGGGCACAACCTCCACCAAGGTTGTGAAGATCGATCGAGCACGACCCGGTCTCCCACCGGGTGTCCGCACACCGCGGACCGCTCGCGATCCTGCCCCACGCCGACCCGATGCGCCGGCGGAGCACCTGCCTGTTCGGGTCCGGGCACAGGGCTCGGGCCGAGAACGAGGCGGGATGCCGAATGTATCGACGGCAGGCCGAGAAGAACTTCAAACTTGTGTGTTCGGTTTAAGACGACATAAGCCTTTGTCAAAAATGGGCTTGAATCCGGTCGGGTGGAGGGTTGCGCGAAAAAAATCCGGCTTGGGCCGCGCCATTCTTGCCTCTGCATACCAAATGGTATCCGATCATTTTCCGAGTAACTAAAATGCGATCAAAAAACGAACAAAGAGACGCGGTGATGAAGGGCCTCCGGCATCCGGCCGTGGATCTTGGCGCGCTCGTTCGGATCGGTCGATGGCCGCTGGTGGTCGCGATGGCTCTGGCCGCGGCGGGGACGGTCGGTGCCTGCGCGTCCAAGCCGGGCGAGCCTGATCCCGCGCTCCGCGAACAGGGCAAGGAGCTCTTCCCGGATCGCAACGCCCCCACTGCAACCGTTGATGCGGCCGGCGATGCGACCGAGGCCGAAGCGGGCACCTGGTCGGTGCTGCTGATGACGCTCAAGACCGAGCCCGAGTCGCGGGCGACCCAGGCCGCCCTGCGGAGCGTGCGCTCCAGCGGCGTACCCGAGGCGGTCGTCCGTACCCGGGGCGAGGGCACGGTCATTGTCGCCGGCAGCTTTGAATCGCCGACGCAGCCCGAGGCCCAGCAACTGTTGAGGCGGGTGAAAGAACTGAACATCGATGGGCAAAGGCCGTACGCGATGGCGTACCTGGTCCCGCCGCAGGCGACGGCGGTGAAGGGCTCGATGCCGGAGTGGGACCTCCGCAACGCGCGGCAGCGGTTCGGACGGAACATCGAGTACACGCTGCAGATCAACATCTACACGAATCCCAGCGGCCGCCCGACGGCGGCGGAGCTGAAGGAATGCCGCAAGGCCGCGGAGGACGCGGTGCGCACGCTCCGCAGGGACGGCGTGGACGCGTTCTACTACCACGACAACGCGGGCAGCACGGTGACGGTGGGCCTGTTCACACAGCAGGAGATCGATGAAGGCTTCAGCCTCCGCGTCGGCGCGGGCAAGGGCCTGCGCGACCTGCAGCAGAAGTTCCCCCACGGGCTGGTGAACGGCGCGGGCGTGAAGGAGAAGGGAACGGACTCGCAGGGGAGGCCGACGGAGCAGCTGCGGCCGAGTTTTTTGGTGCGGGTGCCGTGAGCTGGCCGCATTGGGCCAACCCACGTTGGGGCTGTAAACGACACGCGGGCGTCGAGCGGTGCAGCGTTCACGACACCACGGCATCCGGCCCAGAGCACCTTCTTGAATCGATCCGATGCGGGACGCCATGAGCAAGCGATCGCTGAATCAGCCGATCCAGTTGGACCGCAGGCCAAGCATCATCAACACGACCGCCCACAGACCATGAGTGAGCGGGGCGAAGAGCATGGCCGCGAACCCCAACGCCGCGATCAATTTGAACACAATCCAGAACCGGCTGGCCGCGAGCCACATGTGCGCCCGCGTCAAATACAAAACCCTAGACATCCGCCCGTCGTTGCGCCGACCGCACTCGGGACAGATCGCGTTCACATCACACGGATAGCCGCATCCGACGCACGCTCTTGTGGGCTCGGCATCTTGCACGACGCGAGATAGGACGTACGAACGAGCAACAAGAAGCACTACGACAAGATACAACAAGAAGCCTGCAAAGTGCTGACTCAACTCCTGGACCGAGTGGCTTCCGGAAGATCGCGAAAAGACAAACCAATTGGTTGTTAGTCCCGTATTGTGCCATCGCACCAGCACAAACGAGATAGCAACTACGATAGCGGCAATTGGGAAAGATAATATTGAAGAAGTAATGGCAACACGCAAGAACAAGGCAGATCCGCCAGCATCTTCGACAGAAGAGAATCGCTTGGGAACACCAAAACGAACCCATGTGTAAATCGCTGCAGCGGACAGGACCGGGTGTAGCAACGGGTGCACAATCCACCCAAGCCAGGTGTTTGCATACGGGGCTACAAAGTTAAACCAAGGCTGCGAACGATCGAACAGGTGCCCCAACCCGGGCACCCATTCAATCGGTACGGACATCGGTCCGAGCGCGCTTTCGCGACAAACGAGTGGACCCTTCGGCAGCCAGGAGTATGTGACGATCGAGATTTCTTTGAGCCATCGAAAACCAATCGGGCTCAGCGTGAGAAGAACGAGCCAATCGGAGATAAAGCCGACCGCCGCGCTGCCGAGAATCGACAACGTGACAGCAACGATGAGTCTCCGATGGGACTGGCGTATGGCGAAGCCGAGCTTCATTAGCAGTTCGGTGTCGGAGGACAGGTGCCACTGGGCGGCGTGGGGCAGATACGAGTCGCAGGCGGAAGAACGGTGGTCGTCGTCGTGACAGGTCCTGTTCCGCACCAGCCGGTAGAACAGGAGTCAACGCGTGACATTGGTCGAGTCCACCCGCAACCAGCGACACCCGGCGAGATCGTTGCCACGAACGGCGGACTCCAGCCGCCAACGATGAACCAGCTCACACACCATCGAGCCGACAA
>ERZ1066133.71-NODE-71-length-56701-cov-11.333792_pt1 | contig 56701 bp, 47 predicted proteins | sample MGYA00382780_ERZ1066133 | MGnify/ENA primary metagenome ERZ1066133 (study PRJEB33369, sample SAMEA5778363) | biofilm metagenome | biome: Industrial cooling water; feature: Water cooling tower basin; material: Biofilm | place: United Arab Emirates | collected... | reverse complement strand
GCGCAGCCGGATCGCGGGCGGCCCCGCGCCCGGCGGCGGGCAGCTCGCGGGCGGCGGCGGATTGATACGCTGCCCCGGCCCCTGCCGCTGCAGCGGCAACCCCATGCACAGCGCTTCGTCCGATCGCCTGCGGCCCCGCGGCGCAGACCGTCCGGCCCTGACCCCCGCGGCCAGCCGCGATGGCCGCGGCCCGCAGCATCCCCAGTCCGGCGGCGGCCAGGGGCCGGCGAGCGCGGGCCCGCCCACCCCCGGAGACTCGGAGGCCGGCAGCGCGGCGCCGTACCCCGCCGGGCACGAGGATTTGGTCGAAATGCTGCTGGTGCGCCTGGTGCACTTCGACGGCGGCGACCGCCAGCACATCTTCCTGCGGGAGCGCCAGGCTCCCGGGCGCAGCTTCCCGATCGTGATCGGCAACTTCGAGGCGAACGAGATCCAGCGCATCGTCGCCGGCCAGGACCCGGAACGCCCGCTGACGCACCGCCTGCTGCACCAGGCGCTGCAGGCGGTCGGGGTACGCCTTGAGGCGGTCGATATCGTCGACCTGGCCCAGAGCACCTTTTTCGCCCGCCTGAGCCTGCGCCCGCCGGGCGGAGGCCCCGCGGCCCATGTGGACGCCCGGCCGAGCGACGCGATCGCCTTGGCGCTGCGGGCGCGCTGCCCGATCCGCGTGGCCCGGCACGTGCTCGAGCAGGCCCTGGAAGGCAACCGGTGACGGGCTGAGATTCAGGCGCCCGCCGCCGGCCGGCGAGCAGCGCCGGTAGCGCCCGACCTGCCGGAAACGGGGCCGGGCTTTGCAGCGCGGCCCGCGGCGGCTTCAATGTCGGCGGAGGCGTGGCAGAGCGGCCGAATGCGCCGGTTTTGAAAACCGGAGTGCTCACAAGGCACCGGGGGTTCGAATCCCTCCGCCTCCGCCGGCCCCGACCGCGGCCCGGCACCCGCCGCACGCCCCCCTGGCAGGCACGGGCAGTCCCGGGGACCGGTGGCCGAGCCGACCCCTGTCCAGGCCGCCTGCGGTCCCCGACCGGCCCGGGTCCGCGCACAGGCCGGGGCCGCCTGCGGCGCGCTCGGCCGCACGAACGCGCAGCCGCTCGATAGCGCAGCCGCTCGATAGCGCAGCCGCTCGATAGCGCAGCCGCTCGGTAGCGCAGCCGCTCGGTAGCGCAGCCGCTCGGGCGCCGAGCCGGTCGAACGCCAAGCCGCACCAACGCTCGCCCGCTCACAGCCTGGGACAAAATCGGCGAACTGAGCCGATCTCCGGCTGTGTGGCCGCCGGACGGCGGCCCAAAGGCATCTGACGGGTTGGTATCGCGGCTCGGGCGAAGACCGAGTCGATTTTTGTTCTCGACCTGTCAAACGCCGTAGAGCCGGCGACGCTCCGCGAGGAAACGCTCGAGCAGCGCCGCGTAGGCCGACCGCCAGGAGGCATCGGGCTCGATGGGCGGCCCCCCCCCGCCGGCGAACCGGTGCGCCAAAGCGCCGAGTTCCAGGCGTTCGCCGCGGCTGCCCGCCAGCGCCCAGGCGGCCTGCAGCGCCACCCCCAGGGCGGCCGTCTCCGGCTCCTCCAAGGGCGTCACCGGCAGGTCGAGGGCGTTGGCCAGGATGCGCGCCCAGAGCGGATTGCGCGCCGCACCGCCCACCAGGCTGAGCTGCTCGAGGGTCAGCCCGAGCTCCCTCATGCGGGCCGCGCCGGCCGCCAGGTTGAGGCTGGTGCCTTCCAGGGCCGCACGGTACAGGGGTCCCGGCTCGAGCGCCGAAGGCCCCATGCCGAGCAAGGCCCCGCGCGCCTGGGGCAGGTCGGGGACGCGCTCGCCACACAGGAATGGCATCCACATCAGCCCGCCGGCGCCGGGCTGCTCGGCCGCGGCGCGGCGCGTCAGCTCGCCGTGGTCGAGGCCGCTGGCGTTGCGCACCGCCTCGGCCACGCCGGTCATGTTCATGACGCACAGGAGCGGCAGGTGCCCGCCCGCGGAGCCCAGGAAATCGGCGATCCAGCCCTTTGGATCGCGCAGCGGCCGGTCGCTGTAGCCGAACAGCGTGCCCGAGGTCCCCAGGCTGAGGGCGGCGCGGCCCGGCGCCAGCACGCCGCTGCCGATCGCGCTGGCCATGTTGTCGCCGGCCCCCACCGAGACCGGCAGGCCCGGCGGCAGGCCGAAACGGAGCGCGGCGGCGGGCTCGACGCGCCCGAGCCATTCGCGCGGCTCGAGCAGCGGCGGCAGGCGCTGGGCCAGGCCCGGCAGGTGCGCCAGCGCCGCCGCGTCCAACTGGCGCGTCCCGGGCAGGAGCCAGCCGCTGCCCGAGGCATCGCCGGCCTCCATGGCGGCCCTGCCCGTCAAGCGGAAATTGATCCAATCGTGCGGCAACAGCACCCAGCGCGCGCGCTCGAAGATCGCCGGCTCGCGGCGCTGGGTCCAGAGCACCTTGGGCGCGGTGAAGCCGGCGGGGATGTGCCGGCCGAGCGCGGCGCTGAGCTCAGCGGCTTCCGCCCCGGTGCTGGTGTCGCACCACAGCTTGGCCGGCCGCAGGACCTCCCCGGCGGCGTCGACGAGCACCAGGCCGTGCTGCTGGCCGCTGACGCCGAGGCCCGCGAGCGGGCGGCTCCCCGCCGCCGCCCGCAGGTCCCCGATCAGGCCGATCAGGGCCGTTTCCCAGGTGCTCGGGTGCTGTTCCGCATGCCCATTCGGCAGCCCCTCGATCAGCCCGTAAGCCCGGCTGGCGCGCGCCACGACCCGGCCCGCGGCGGCATCGACGAGCAGGCCCTTGGCGCCCTGGGTGCCGACATCCAGCCCGAGGAACAGTTCGCCGACCATCGGGCGCCCTTCAGGCCACGCCCAGCAGATGCTCGACCAGCAGCTGGTCCAAGCGTTCGTAGCGCAGCCCGCGGGCGCCCAGCGCATCGACGTCGACCGAGAGCCGGCGCAGCCCATCGCGGCGGGCGCTGGAGTAGGGCCCGGTCAGCAGTCCCTCGACCTGCGGATTCCGCGGCTCCGCCAACAGTTCGCGCACGCGCGGGTCGGCATCGAAGGCGCGCGCTTTGGCCGCCAGCATCTTGTACGTGCGCATGCAGCCCGAAGCGAAGTCCCACACGCCGTGCTGGTCCTCGCTGCGGTAGGCGTGGGCATCAAAATGCAGCGGCCCGCGGTAGGGCGGGTTGCCGGCGCTGCCCTCCAACAAACGCACCAGCAAGAAGGCCTGCTTCAGGTCCTCGCTGCCGAAGCGCAGGTCCTGGTCGTAGCGCCCGATCTTCTGGCCGTTGAGGTCGATGTGGAACAGCTTGCCGGCCTCCATGGCCTGGGCCACCGCGTGGGTCATCGACAGCCCGGCCATGGTCTCGTGGGCCACCTCCGGATTCACGCCGACCATCTCAGGAAAGGCCAGGGTGCTGATGAAGTGCAGCATGTGGCCCGTGGTGGGCAGGTAGATGTCCCCGCGCGGCTCGTTGGGCTTGGCCTCCAGCGCGAAACGCATCCCGTAGCCCTGCTCGCGCACGTAGGCGCACAGGAAGTCGAGCGCGTCGCGCATGCGCCGCAGGCCCTCCTGCGGATCCCGGCAGGCATCGGCCTCGCTGCCCTCTCGCCCGCCCCAGAAGACGTAGATGCGCGCGCCGAGTTCCGCGCCGAGGTCGATCGCGGCCATCGACTTCTGCAGCGCGAAGGCCCGCACCTGCGGGTCGTTCGCGGTGAAGGCGCCGTCCTTAAAAACCGGGTGCGAAAACAGGTTGGTGGTCGCCATGGGCACGACCAGGCCCGTGTCCGCCAGGGCGGCCTTGAACTCGCGCACGATCGCGTCGCGGGCCGCGGCCGACGCGCCGAAGGGCACCAGGTCGTTGTCGTGCAGGTTGACGCCGTGCGCCCCGAGGGGCGCCAGCCCGCGCACGAGCTCGACCGGGCTCAGCCGCGGCCGCACCGCCTCGCCGAAGGGATCGCGGCCGGTGTTGCCGACGGTCCAGAGGCCAAAGGTGAAGCGGTCGGCGGGGGTCGGGTCGAAGGACGGCATGGGCGCGCTCGGGCACGGGACCTGCCCATGCTAAGCGCGCCCCAGGCGCACGGCGAGCCCGCCGGGCTCAGCCCGCGGGCACGAAGTCCCCGTCGTGCAGGTCGAGCTCGCGCACGCCGCGCTCGCGCCGCACCCGATCGACCTCGTGGCGGATCTTGTCCATCACCGCCAGCGAGTCGGGGATCCCCGGCAGAACCAGGGTCGGCGTGGTGGCGTCGCTGGTGACCATCACCACGGTTCCGAGCCCCACCAAACGCTGCACCAGGGGCTGGTTCAAGGTGATGTCCTTGACCCGGTACAGCTCCAGGTCATCCAGGGTCTTGTTGAGGATCCCGCTGGAGAGCCGCAGGCGCAGGTTGGTCAAGGTCCAGCGCGTGGTCTGGACGCGCAGGTAGTGGTAGACGGCGAACGGGATCGGCAGCACCAGCAGGCAGGCCAGGAACCAGGGGAAATTGGTCCACTGGCTCGGGCGGCCCTCCCAGAGGACCTGTTCGGGGGTGGTGTTGGGCGGGGGCATGGAGTCGAAGGCGGGGCGAGCGCGCCGGGCAGGCCGACGCCCGCGGTGGGTCGCTCAGGGTACGCCGGGGGCGGCCGAAGGATTTCCTGGGAATCCCGCTCCGGCCGGGCTCTCGCGCAGCCAGAGCCACAACCGCAGGTCGAACTCGATCTGGTCGTAGTCGGGCTCCATGGCCCGGCAGAGCCGGTAGAAGGCCGGTCCGTGGTCAAACTCCTTGAGGTGAGCCAGCTCGTGCACCAGCACCAGGCGCAGGAATTCGGGGGCCAGATCCCGGAACAAGCCGGCGATGCGGATCTCGCGCTTGGTGGCGAGCCGGCCGCCCTGCACCCGCGCCAGGCGCGAGTTGAGGCCCAGGGCGGACTCGCGGGCGGTCAGACGCTCGTCGAACAGGACCTTGGCCAGGGGCGGGGCACGCCGCAGGTGGCGCTGCTTGAGCTCCTGGGCCAGGCCGTAGAGGGCGGCGTTGGTGCGCACCCCATGGCGCCCCGGGTACCTGGCCAGCAGCCCGCGGGCCAGGCTGCCGTCCGAAAGCCCGCGGCGCGCCGCCTCGACCAGCTCCCGCGGATACCCGGCCAGGTAGTCGAAGGGCTCCATCGGCCGGGCAGGATAGCCCGCGCTGAGCGCCCCGCCGGCGGCGTCCGCGGACGGCCCACAAAAGCTGCCGGTGACCGCTTCCCCGGGCCGGCCCGAGGCCGTAAGGTGTGGCCCCCCGGGACGGCCCCGGGACCCACGGAGAGGTGGCAGAGTGGCCGAATGCGCTAGATTGCTAATCTGGTGTCTCGGGTCAACCGGGACCGAGGGTTCGAATCCCTCCCTCTCCGCCAACACCCCAGCCGGGGCGGAGCCCCGGCTGGGGTGTTGGCGTCGATCGTTTTTTCCCCCACCCGACCCCCCCGGGCCCCCCCAGGCCCCCCGGGTGCGGGGATTTGGGGGGTGGTAGGGGAAGGTGGGAGCGGTTGGGTAGCGGTTGGGTAGCGGGAGGGGAGTGCGTGGGGAGTGCGCGGGGGGTGCGTGGTTTGGGGGGTTCGGGGGGCGGGGGGCGGGGGGAAGGGGGTTTGGGGCGGGGGGTGGTTTTGGGGGCTGGGGGCGCTTCAATGGAGGTGCGCATGAACACGCGAGCACACAGGGCGGCGGCGGTGGGCGGAGCCAGGGGGGGCGCGGGGGGTTGGGCCCTGCGGGGCGGCGCGGCTCTCCTGCTGGGGCTGGCCGGGTGTGCGGCGGAGCGCACGATCACGATCACCTCGACGCCCCCCGGGGCCCTGGTCCGGCTCGACGACACCCTGGTCGGCGTGACGCCGGTCAAGGTGCCCTTCCTGCACTACGGCACCCGGCGCGTGACCTGGTACCTCGACGGCTACCGGACCGAATCGCGGCTGGTGCCGATCCGCGCGCCCTGGTATGCGGGTTTTCCGGTGGACATCCTGACCGAGGTCGTGCTTCCGCTGGGCTGGAAGAACAACCACGCCGTGCACGAAGAGCTGGCGCGGGGCGACGCCCCGGCCCTGGAGCCAGAGCTGCGGGCGGTGCTCGACCGCGCCGAAACCATCCGCCGGGCCGGGCCCGCCGGGCCGAAGGACCTGCCCCCGGCGGACGGCAGCGGCCAAACGGCGGCCGATCTGCCGGCCCCCCTTGGAAACGGCGAGCCGGCGGAGGGCGGATGAGCGCGGCCGCAGATCCGCAGGCAGAGGCGGCGGCGGCCCTGCTCGGGCGGGTTCGCGGAGGCCGCGCGGTGGTGATGGGCGTGGGCCGCTTCGGCGGCGGGCTGGGTGCGGCCCGCTTCCTGCTGCGTCAGGGCGCGCGCGTGCTGGCCACGGACCTGCGCAGCGCCGCCGAGCTGCCCGAGGCCGTGCAGGCGCTCGCGGGACAGGACCTGAGCTGGGCCCTGGGCGGGCACCGCCCAGAGGACTTCGCCGCGGCCGACGTGGTGGTGGCGAACCCGGCGGTCAAGCCGGCCCATCCCCTGCTGCGGGCGGCGCGGGCAGCGGGCGCCTGGATCACGACCGAGGTCGAGCTGTTCCTGGCCGCGGCCCCCTGCCGGCGCGTGCTGATCACCGGAACCCAGGGCAAGAGTTCAACCACCCGCTTCTGCGCCCAACTGCTGTCCGCGGCGGGGCTGCGGGTGCACCTGGGCGGCAATCTGGGCGGATCGCTGCTCGACGAGCTCGAGCGCATCGGTCCGGACGACGTGGCGGCGATCGAAATCAGCTCCTACCAGCTGGAACACCTGGGGCAGCCCCCGGCCTCGGCCCGGCCCGCGGAGGCGGTGGCGCTGACCAGCCTGCTGGACGACCACCTGGATCGGCACGGGGGCCGGGAGGGCTACGCCGCCGCCAAGCGCCGGCTGCTCGAACTGGTCGCGCCCAGCGGGCGCGCCTTCCTGCCGGAACACCTGGCCCACACCCCGGCCTGGCGGAGCGCCGCGCCCGCGGACCTCGTGCCCTTCCCCAGCGAAGGACCCGCGCGCGACGCCTGGCCGGAGCTGGAGGCCTGGGCCGCCGCCCCGTTCCAGCGCGCCAACGCCGCCCTGGCCCTGGAGCTGGCCCGCTCCCTGGGGGCGCCGCGGGCGCCCCTGGCGGCGGCCATCCCCCGCCTCAGCGCGCCCCCCCACCGGCTGCAGCCGCTCGGCCCGGTGCGGGGCATCCCGGTGTTCGACAACGGGGTCTCGACCACGCCCGACTCCTGCGCCTCGGCCCTGACCGCCCTGCCAGGCCCCCTGGTGTGGCTCGCCGGCGGCCAGGACAAGGGGCTCGACTGGTCGCCCGCAGCCGAGGCCGCCCGCGGGCGCCTGCGCGCGGCGGTCTGCTTCGGCGCCGCGGCAGCCCAGCTGTCCCTGGAGCTGCGCCGGCGCGGCCTGGCCGCCCTGGTCGCGCCGGAGCTGCCCGCGGCCACCGAACTGGCCCTGGGGCTGGCCGAACCCGGCGACCAGATCCTGTTCTCGCCGGGCTGCGCCTCCTTCGACCGCTTCCCCAATTTCCAGGAGCGCGCGCGCGTCTTCCGCGCGGCCCTGGCGGCCCTCGATCCCAGCGCGGCCCAGCGCCTCGCACCCGTCGAGCCCGCGGAGGGCTGAGCGGGGGCCCCCGGTCCGGCGTTACCCTGCTCGCGAGTTCGGATCCCCCCTTCGGCCCGCTTGCGCCCGGAGGCGGGCCGGCCCAAGGATCTTGCGGACATGAAGTGCGAGAGCTGCCAGCAGAACGACGCGCGCGTCCACATCATCGACCTCGCCGACCCCGAGCCCGGGCAGCCCGGGCCGGCCGGGGCGGTGCAGCGCCAGCGCCACCTGTGCGAGGGCTGCGCGCGCGAATCCAAGCTGCAGTTGCCGCAGGTCAAGAAACAGCCCCTCGACATCTGGAAGCTGCTCCAAAACGCCGGCCAGAAGCAGCGCCGCGAGACCCAGCTGGCCTGCCCCGACTGCGGCATGACCCTGGCGGAGTTCCGCGAGAAGGGGCGCCTCGGGTGCCCGCGCGACTATCAGATCTTCGCGGCCCACCTGGAGCCCCTGCTCGAGCGCATCCACAACGCCAAACAGCACCAGGGCCGCTTGGCGCGCGGGATCACGCCCGCCGCGCCGCCCCGTGGCCCGAGCCAGAAAGAGCTGGAGGAACGGCTGGCCCGAGCCATCAAGGCCGAGGACTACGAACTGGCCGCGCGGCTGCGCGACCAGATCCGCGCCGCGGGCACTCCCGGGCAAGCAGGTCCGGGGAGCTGAGCTGCGTGCCCCGCCGGCCCGGCCGCCCGGCGGCCCTGGGCCGGACCGAAGGGCGCGGGGTTGGGCCCGTTCGGTCGGGGCGCCTCGTGGCTGGCGGACTCGACGCCATCCCAGTCGAGCAGGGGCCGCGCCCACCGCCGGGCCGCAGCACGCAGAGCCCCGGGGCGGACGGCGCCGCTGGGCCCGGGCGGCGGCCCGCGCCGCGCTCCGCGGGGCAGAGCCTTCGTGCGCGCGGCTTGGATGCGGCCCGGCCAGGCCATAGAGTCGCCGGCGGCTTCCGCCGTCCATCGCCATCGGCAGGGCTTGCTCCCTGTCCTATGGAGAAGGTCTTTCCAGGTCAGGCGTTCGTCCGACCCGCCCCCCCGGGCTGGCCGGATCCAAAGGGGCGGTAAACCCCGCCGCCGCACCCGACCGACATTCCGTCCAGGCCGCCCCCGGCGACCGACCCCGCCTGCTCAACCCGCCCCCCGTCCCCCAGCCAGGCCCCTCGGCCCACGGCGGGGGCGGACCCAGGCGGTCGCTCCTACCCCCGGCTCCCGACCCACATGTTCGACCGTTTCACAGACCGAGCCAAGAAGGTCATGAACCTGGCGCGCCAGGAGGCCCAGGCGCTCAACCACGAGTATCTGGGCACCGAGCACATCCTGCTCGGCCTGGTTCAGGAGGGCAACGGCGTGGCCGCCAACGTCCTGCGCCAGATGAACATCGACCTGACCAAGATCCGCACCGAGGTCGAGAAGCTGGTCAAGTCGGGCCCCTCGATGGTCCAGATGGGCCAACTGCCGTTCACGCCGCGGGCCAAGAAGGTGCTCGAGCTCTCCATGGAGGAGGCCTCGAACCTGGGGCACAACTACATCGGCACGGAACACCTGCTGCTCGGGCTGATCAAGGAAAACGAGGGCATCGCCGCCAAGGTGCTGACCAACCTGGGCGTCAAGTTGGATGAAGTCCGCGAGGAGGTGCTCGAATTCCTGGGCGCCGAATCGAGCGAGGAGGAAGAGGAGGAAGCGCCCGCCGAGAACCCGGTCGGGCAGCCCACCGGCAAGAGCAAGACCCCGGCCTTGGACGCCTTCGGCCGCGATCTGACCGAACTGGCCCGCGAGGGCAAGTTGGACGCGGTCATCGGTCGCGCCAACGAGATCGAGCGCGTGGTGCAGATCCTCTCCCGCCGCACGAAGAACAACCCGGTGCTGCTGGGCGAGCCGGGCGTGGGCAAAACGGCCATCGTCGAGGGCTTGGCGCAGCGCATCATCGCCAACGAGGTGCCCGACCTGCTGCGCAACCGTCGCATCGTGGTGCTCGACCTGGCGCTGATGGTCGCCGGCACCAAGTACCGCGGCCAGTTCGAAGAGCGCATCAAAGCGGTGATGACCGAGGTGCGCCGGGTCAAGGACGTGGTGCTGTTCATCGACGAGCTCCACACCCTGGTGGGCGCCGGCGGCGCCGAGGGGGCGATCGACGCATCCAACGTGCTCAAGCCGGCGCTCAGCCGCGGCGAGATCCAGTGCATCGGCGCCACGACCCTCGACGAGTTCCGCAAGCACATCGAAAAGGACGGCGCGCTCGAGCGCCGCTTCCAGTCCGTGCACGTCGAACCGCCCACCCCGGACGAGGCCTTCGAGATCCTCAAGGGGCTGCGCGACCGCTACGAAGCCCACCACCGGGTGCAGTACACCGACGAGGCCCTGCGCCAGTCGGTCGACCTGTCGACCCGCTACATCAACAACCGCTTCCTCCCGGACAAGGCGATCGACGTGATGGATGAAGCCGGCGCCAGGGTCCGGCTCAAGAACACCGTCGCGCCGCCGGACATGCACGAGATCACGGCCCAGATCGACGAGCTCGATCGGGCCAAGGAACGCGCCGTGGCCAACCAAGAGTTCGAAAAGGCGGCCAAGATGCGCGACCAGGCCTACCAACTGCGCAAGAAGCGCGAGGAGCTCCAGAGCGAGTGGCGCCAGAGCCAGGCCGAAAAGGAGTCGATGGGCAAGGTCGACGCCGACGTGATCGCCGAGACGGTCTCCAAGATGACCGGCATCCCGCTGACGCGCCTCGAGAAGGCCGAGGCCGAACGGCTGCTGCAGATGGAGGCCGAGCTGGGCCGCCAGGTGATCAACCAGGACGACGCCATCAAGGCCATCGCCCGCGCCGTGCGCCGCTCGCGTTCCGGTCTCAAGGATCCGCGCCGCCCGATGGGTTCGTTCTTGTTCCTGGGCCCCTCGGGCGTGGGCAAGACCTACCTGTGCAAGCAGCTCGCCAAGTTCATGTTCGGCAGCGAGGATGCCGTGATCACCATGGACATGAGCGAGTACATGGAGAAGCACAATGCCTCGCGGCTCGTGGGCGCGCCCCCGGGCTACGTCGGCTACGAGGAAGGCGGCCAGCTGACCGAGAAGGTGCGCCGCCGGCCCTATTCGGTGGTGCTGCTCGACGAGATCGAGAAGGCCCACCCGGACGTGTTCAACATGCTGCTCCAGATCATGGAGGAGGGGCGGCTCACGGACTCGTTCGGACGTCACATCGACTTCCGCAACGTGATCCTGATCCTGACCAGCAACCTGGGCTCGCACCTGCTCAAGGCCGGGGCCTCCCTGGGCTTCGGTGGCGCGCGCTCCGAAATGAGCGAGCAGGAGCGCCAGAAGCGGCTCAAGGCCGACATCATGTTCGAGGTCGAGCGCCACTTCCGGCCCGAGTTCCTGAACCGCCTCGACGAGGTGATCACCTTCAACCCGCTGCGCCGCGAGGACCTCGAGCGCATCGTGCACCTGCAGCTCAAGGAGGTCACGGACCGCGTGGCCGCCCAGGGGCTGCGCCTGGAGGTCGATCCGAAGGCCCTGGCGTTCCTGATCAAGAACGGCTTCCACGAGGACTACGGCGCGCGTCCGATGCGCCGCGCGATCGAACGCTTCGTCGAGGACCCCCTGGCGGAGAACCTGCTGCGCGGGCATTACGACCTCAGCCGTCCGGTCGAGGTCAGCGTCGAAGGCGACCCCGAGCAGGCCGAAAAGCTGAGCTTCGTGCAGCTGCCCGGCCCGCTGCCCAAGGAGCCGGTCGAGGCGGGCGCTTCGACCGGTTGAGCGCGACGCCCGCCCGGCCCGGACCAGGCCGGCGCGGGCTGGCGCGAAACACGCGCGCGGACCCCGGCCCCGAGGGCCGGCGGCCCGCGGCTCGCGGCGCCCCCGGGGCTTCCCGGGGGCGCCGCGCCCGTTTTTGGGGCTCGTTTCGGGAAGCTTTCCGCGCCGATCCTGCACCGCAGGCCCCCGGCGCCGGTTCCATGGGGGTCCCGCCGCAACCGCCCCGCCCGGCCCCTCCCAGCCCTCCCCCTGCGATGAACATCCTGCTGCGCTCGATCGCCGCCCTGGCGGCCCTGTGCTGGCTGCCCTGCCCGGCTGCGGCCTTCCCGGTCCTCGGGCTGCCCCAGGAGCCGCCCAAACCGGAGACCCCGCCCACCCCGGAGCCGGCCCCGGAGCCGGCCGAGCGCGTGCCCCCGACCAAGGCGGAGGTCCAGGCGGCCCTGGCGGCCCTGGCCGCCGGCCTGAAGCTGCCGGCCCCGGAAGACCAGATCGCCGCGCTGGAGGCGGCCCGGGAAGTCCTGGCGCCCGAGCTGGTCGAGGCGATCTCCGGGGCCACGTCCCATGAAGTCCCCGAGGTGGCCCTGGCGGCTCTGGACGCCCTGGGGCGCATGGATTTCGAGCCGGCCCTGGCGGAGTTGGTGCGGCTGCACAAGCGTGCCAAGAAGCTCACCGAGGACGACCGGCTGGGCGCGGCCCTGCTGCGGGCCATCGCGCGCTACGGGCGCGAGGCGAACCTGACCCTGTTTTCGAAGGCCGCCTTCAAGACCGGCAAGCCGCAGACCACGCGCGCCTGCATCCTGGCCCTGGGGCGGGTGCGCAGCGACCGCGCCCTGGGGGAGCTGCTGGACCTGGTCAACCGCGCCCCGATCCTGCCCGGAACGGGCCAGGGGCAGGGCGGCAACAGCCCCCACCGCAGCGAGTTCCGCCTGGCCTTGGCGGTGCTGACGGGCCAGGACCTGGGGCTCGACCGGCGCGACTGGCAGGCGTGGTGGAACCAAAATCGCAAGCGCTTCCACGTGCCCGCGGAGGAACCGCAGCTCGAAGGTCAGCTCGGCAACCAGTGGCGCGCCTACTGGGAGGGCCATGAAGGCGCCCGCGGCGCAGGCGGAGGCGGCGAGCGCGAACAGGGCGGCGGGGACCAGCGCAGCGAGAAGTGACCGGGCGGGGCTGCGCCCAAACAGGGCCCTCGGCGGCCGGGCCGGTTGCCCGCGGGGCGATGCGGCGCGGCCCGGCGCAGCACCCCGGCTGCAACCGGCGCGGTTCCGAGCGGTCTAGGGTGGCATGCAGCCCCCGATCCACTTGGCCCGCGGCGAGGCCGGCTGGCCGCCGGAGTTCCTGCGGCTCGAACCCGCCCCCCGCGAGCTGTGGCTGCGGGGCCGCCGCGAGCTCCTGAGCCCGCGCCCGCGCGTGGCCGTGGTCGGAACGCGCTCCCCGACGCCCTACGGACAGAGCCAGGCGGAACGCTTCGCGGGGGCCTTCGTGCGGGCCGGGCTGGTGGTCGTCTCGGGCTTGGCGCGGGGCATCGATGAGGTCGCGCACCGCACGGCCCTCGAGCACGGCGGCGAGACCCTGGCGGTGCTGGGCTGCGGTGTGGACCGGCCCTGGCCCAGCGGGGCGCTCAGCGATCGGCTGGCCAGGGAGGGCTTGCTGCTCTCGGAGTACGAGCCTGGGACCCCCCCGGCGCGCCACCACTTCCCCCTGCGCAACCGCTTGATCGCGGCGCTCTCGAGCGCCGTGGTGGTGATCGAAGCGGCCTTCCGCTCCGGATCCCTGATCACCGCCCACTGGGCCAACGAGCAGGGCCGGGCCGTCTTCGCCCTGCCCGGGCGCGTCGACCAGCCGATGGCGCGCGGCTGCCACCGCCTGATCGCCGAGGGGGCCACCCTGCTCGAGGACCCGTCCCAGGTGCTCGAAGCCCTGGGGCTGGCGGCGGCCTTCCCTGCGCCCGGGGAGCCCGGCGTGAACCGGGATCCGCGCGCCGATCCCGTGCTCGCGGGCCTGCGCGGGGAGACCCTGCGCGCCGAAGAGCTGGCGGAACGGATCGGGCTCGACCTGGGTGCGGTCCTGGCCCTGCTCAGCGAGCTCGAGCTCGATGGCCGGGTGGTGCGCTCCCCCGGCGGGCTGTACCGCCTGCCGGGCTGAGCTCCGCTGCGGGCGCCCCCGGGCCGCAGGCTTGCGGGATCCGAGCCGCGCCCGGACGCCGATCCGGGGGCCGCGGCGGGGCAGGCCCGGGCGCGGGACGCGGCCGCCGGGGACGCGCGCCGGTCGGGCGCTCCGGCGGTGGGAAAGCGCAGGGGGGAAAGCGCGGTGGGAAAGCGCAGGGGGAGAGCGCACACGCCCGCGGCCGCCGGGCAGCGCGGTGCCCGGCCGCAGGGCGCGGGCGATCGGGGCGGCCAGGCGTCCGAGCTTCGAGCCCGGGCGGGCTGCCGGGCAGAGCGGCGCGCGGGCCGCCCCCGGGGGCTGCGGGGCGGCGCGCGTACAGCCGCGGCGAGGCCCCCGGCGTCGGGCGGCGGATAGCGGGATCGGGCGAGCGCGCGCTCGCATCCAGCCCGCCGCTGTCCATAAAGCGATAAATCCCTGGATTTCCGCGGGGTTTTCCGCAAGTGCCGTCCGCTTTTCTTGCTGACGTCGTTCAACACAGCGTCGCCCGGACCCTTCCCGTCCGCCGACCGAACCTCCCATGCTGAACGAAACGCTCGCCCTGCTGCTCGCCCTGAGCACTCCGTTTTTTCCCCTGACGCCGCGCGCCAGCGCCGGACCGCAGGCCGGAGGGCCTTCGGACCCGGTGATGATCTTCAACTGTGGAGAATCTGACTGGTTCGAAGCCCGCGGCTGGCGGCTGATCCTGTGCGGACAAACGACGGGCCCCGACATCGTCGCCGCCTACCAGGCCTTCGAGGGTTATCTGGCCGACCGCGTCGAGTGCCCCGCTTGCCCGGGCGCTCCCCAGGGGGCGTCCGAATGCCGGGCCTTCGCGGACAGCGGCGCCTCGGTGCTGGTCCAGGACCTGGGGGGCGGCTGCTTCGCCTACCTCTTCGACCCGGACGTGCATCTGGCGGGCTGCGAGCCCTGCCCGAACTGATCGCTCCAGCGCGGCAGGGGCCGCCGAGGGGCCGGGGCCCGCCCCGCCGGAGGGGCTGGCCGCCACTCCGCCAGGTCTTCCCGCGCGGCCCTGGTCCGGGGTCCCACCGGACCCGCTGGGGCGCTGCGCCTCCCGCGCTCCCTCAGGCCAGGCGGCCCGGCCCGGAGCGCCGCTCTATCCCGAGGGATCCCTTGCCTCCCCCGGGTTTTCCCCGGGCTCGGCCCCGCCTTCCCACGGGGCCGAGCCCCCTTCCCGACCTCTCCGCTCGCCATGACGCCCCCGCGCCTCCACCCGCCTTTCCTTAGGCCCAGCCCCTGGGCCCTGCTCGGTGCGCTCCTGATCGCCGGCTGGGTGCTGCGCAGCGGAGCGCGGGCGCCCGCCGGCGTCGCAGCCACCCGCCCAGCGCAACAGGGGCAACCGGTCGCCGCTCCGCCCCCGGGCTCGCGCGCTCGCGTCGAGACCCGGGCACCGGGCCCTGGGGCCGAGACCCCGGCGGCGGCCAGCCCGTACCGGCAGGGGGCCGCGGCGACGCGCCATCCGCGCTACCCGCACTTCGGACAGCAGATCGAACTGCGCGGCGTGCCGCTGGAGGCGCTCGATCTCGCCGCGCTCTCGGCCGCGGACACCGTGGCGCTGTACCAGCAGACCCAGCGCGCATGGCTCGAACTGGTGCCCGAGCTGCGCGCGCGCCTCGATCTTCGCCGGGAGGCCCTGTTGGACCTGCGCAGCGCGCGGGACCTGACCGACAGCGGCGCCTGCGCCTACGTGGTCCGAGTTCCCGCCCCGGGCGGCGGCGTGGGCTACCTGCCGATCTATGCCGACCCCGATCCGCGCGTGCTCGAGCTGCGCGGCTTGGCGCAGGAGTTGGCCCAGGGATCCGGAATGCGCGACCACGCCCGCCGCCGGGCCTTCGAAGCCATGGGAACGCAGCTCACGCTGGCCGAGCAGGACCTGCACGTGCGCGCGCTCGCGGACGGCGTCGACCTGGGCGTCTACCGGCCCGACGGCACGCTCCTGGCCAGCTACCATCAGCGCCTGCCCGGGGATCCCTGAGCGCCCGCGGGGCAGCCGTTCCCGGAGCGGGCCTGCCCTGCGCGCTCCGCAGGGGCCCGTTTCGCCCCGGCTAGGTCCAGGGAGCTGCGCTGGCCAGGCTGCCCGCGGGGCGGGCCCGCTCACCAGGACGCATCGACGAACAGCACCTGCAGCAGCCAGATCAAGGCGCCGAGGACCAGGCAGGAGCCGACGAAGCCGAGCAAGCGCCGCGGGAAATGGGCCCACGCCTGACCGTCGTCCGGGTAGGCGAGGCAGGTGGTGACGGCCACGATCGGGACCGCGGCCGCCAGGAACGCCAAGAGCAGCCACAGGGGACTCACGCCGGGCCTCCTTGGCCGGGCATCCCGACCAGGTGCTTGGGATTCGCCGCGGGCGCCGCTGGCCCCGGGGCGGGCTTGGGGGCAGGGGTGGGGTCCTGGCCCAGCAGCCGCGCCGCCTGGAATCCGTACACGTCCAGGCAGGTCAGCAGGTTCAGCAGGCCCGCCAGTCCGGCGTAGAACACGCCCAGGTCCTGGCGGGGGATGGCCTGCTCGAGGGGACCGCCGAAGGGCAGCGCCAGGAGCGCCGGGAGCCCGGTCAGCAGCTGCGCGCTCCAGTAGTAGTAGTGACGTTCCCGTTCGAGGCAGGCCGCCTCGCACAGCACCAACCCGAGGGCGTACAGGCCGAGCAGCAGGCCCCCCAGCAGGAGCCCGCGCGCGCGTCGGCCCTGGGCGATGTGACCGGCCCCGGGCAGCAGACCCTGCAGGGCCGCGAGCAGGGCCGGCGAGGGTCCGGCGGCCAGGCTGCGCTGGCGGCTGGCTGCCTGGCGGCGCGCTTCGAAGTGTGCGCCGGAGATCGCCGCCAGATTGGCCAGACCCGAGAGCGCCATCAGCAACACGCCCAGCTTCTCGGAGGAGCTGAACAGGCGCGGCAGCAGGGCGCGGGTCGGATCCGCATAGGAACCGAACTGCCACAGGAATCCGCCCAGATTGCCGAGCTCGGGAGCCAGGGCGAAGGCCGCCGAGCTGCGCAGGTCGGGATCGAGCATGTCGAAGCTTGCCCCGCGGGCCAGCAGGGCCCCGATCAGGAACAGACCTTCGATCAGGGCGAAGGTGAGCAGCCCCGCCAGGGCTCTTCCGAGATAGAGCAGTCCGAGGCCGGGCACGAACCAGGTCAGCAGGGCGGCCACCAGGGGCAGCCCGGCCCGGCCGGTGGATTGAGCGCTCGCCATGGCTGGTTTCTATACCGAGACCGGGGGTGTCTGCCACTTCGGAGACCTTTTGGGCAGGGGTGCCGCAGCCCGGCGGAGCGGCGTCCGGCTTAGGCTCTGGGGATGGATCCCGTCTCCCCGGCCCACGCTCCCTTCGTTCACCGGCTGCGCACGCGCTACGGCGAGACGGACCAGATGGGCCGCATCCACCACGCCAATTTCCTGCTCTACCTCGAGGAAGCCCGCACCCGGATGCTGGCCCATGCGGGGGTGCCCTACGGGGAACTGGAGCGCCAGGGCGTGGGCCTGGTCGTGCGCTCGGTGGAGCTGCGCTTCCGGGCCGCCGCCCTGTTCGACCAGGAGCTCGAGATCGAAGTCCGGGTGGATGCCCTCAAGGGCGCGTCGCTGACCCTGGGCTACGAAATCCGCTGTGGAGCGGAGTGGCTGGTCAGCGCCTCGACCCAGCTGGCCTGCGTCGACCTGGCGGCCCGGCCCGCGGCGGTGCGGGCCCTGCCGGAGCCCCTGCTGCGCCGACTTTCGCCCTACGCTTTGGCGCCTGGCAGCGGCCCGCGCCGGGCCTGACCCGCGCACAGGCGATCGGCCCCCGGGCCGCGGATCCGCGGCGGCCCCCCTATCCCCCGACCCGGGAGGTCAAGCTGCCTTCAGGCCGGCTCCGGGGGGTCCTCGTAGCGCCGGGCCGCCAGGGCCAGACCGGGAACCAAGCGTCGGGGGCCGAGCAGGGCGGGTCCCCCGGGCAACAGCGAGAAGCGGGGCGGCGCCGCGGGCAGCGCCCGTCCGGGGGCCTCGAGGGCCCGGCGGGTGCACACCGGGCAGGGCTGGCCCGCCTGCAAGCGATGGATCTGGTTGGGCGCCGAAGCGTCCCCACCGCAGCCGATGCACGTGGTCTTGGCCTGTGCCCGCATAGCTCCCCTCATCGGTTCCCCTCCCGGCGGCCCTTGAAGTCTCCCAACCTGCCGGTCGCGGTCCCGGCCAGCCGAACCCGGTTCGGAACCGAACCGGGACCCCACGGGAGCGGGACCCGGGCCCAGCGGGGCCCCCCCTGGGCCCGGGGCGCCCCCGGCGGGGCCCCCGCTGGGCCCTGGGCCGCGGCCGGACCCCGGCCCCCGTGTGCGCGTTCCCGGCGGATCCGGCTCCAGCCCCTCGGGCAGCCCTGGGCCGGGGCTCAGGGGCCCAGGGGCCAGCAGCGGGGGCGCCGGCGGGTCCCCAGCGACCTAAGTCTCTAGCTTGCGTGAGATTTTCTGCCGATAGGTCTAGCGTTGGAGCCGGACAGCGGCATAATCAGGGCATCGGAGGGTGACGACCGCCCCGGTGCCTAGACCTAGGGCCGGACGCCCGGAACCCGACGCAGCCGCCTCGAGCGGCTTTCTTTCAGAGCCTAAATAGCACCAACCAGGTGCCGATTGGTCGGAGCCGGGGTCCGGCCGATCGCCCGCCGCCGCCCAGCGCGGCGGACTGCCCAACCGGGCACCCCCCCAGGTGCCCCCCGATCCCAAGTCAAGCTCCCATGCTCCAGCTGACCAAGCGCACCGAATACGGGCTGATCGCGCTGGTCCACCTCATGGACCATGCCGATGGCCTGGCTGGCCAGGCGCCCTACGTGAGCGCCCGGGAGATTTCGGACCGCTACCCGGTCCCCAAGCGCCTGCTCGCCGAGGTGCTGAAGGATCTGGCCCGCGCCCAACTGATCGACTCGCACCGCGGCGCCACGGGCGGCTACGCCCTGGCCCGGCGGGCCGAGCAGATCAGCCTCGGCGACGTGGTCCGTGCTCTCGAGGGCACGCCCAACGTGACCGGCTGCCGCAGCGACGACGCCAACTGCGAGATCGAGCCGGTCTGTCCGATCAAGAACCCGATGTCCCGGGTGCGGGCCGGCATCTGGGAGCTCATGGAGCGCACCAGCTTGCGCGACCTGGCCAGCAACCGCGAGCCGCAGCCGCCCCGGCTGCTGCTCAAACAAAAGCCCCAGACCTTCAATCCGTTCCGCGCCGTCGGGCCCTGAAGCCGCGGCGCAGCCGAATGCCCCCGGGCAGGCTGCGCCCCGGCGAGCCCTTCGCCCGACCAGGCGATGCCGCGCCCCACCCTGAGAGCCCACAAGCGCCGAGACCCGCTGCGATGAAACTCCCGATCTACATGGACTACCAGGCGACCACCCCGGTCGACCCGCGCGTCCTCGACCAGATGTTGCCCTTCTTCCGGGAAGACTTCGGCAACGCCGCCAGCCGCAACCACGCCTTCGGCTGGCGTGCGGAAGCAGCCGTGGAGCGCGCCCGCCAGCAGTGCGCCGAGGTCATCGGTGCCAACGAGAAGGAGATCGTCTTCACCTCGGGCTCGACCGAGGCGATCAACCTGGCCATGAAGGGCGTGGCCGAGATGTACGGCCACAAGGGCAAGCACATCATCACCTGCGAGACCGAACACAAGGCGGTGCTCGATACCGCCAAGCACCTGGAGAAGCAGGGCTTCCAGGTCACCTACCTGGCGCCGGACAAGACCGGTCGGGTGACCGCCGCCGACGTGGCCGCCGCCCTGCGGCCGGACACGATCCTGGTCAGCCTGATGTGGGCCAACAACGAGGTCGGCACGATCCACGACGTGCGCAACATCGGCGCCCTGTGCCACGAGAAGGGCGTCCTGTTCTTCACGGACGCGACCCAGGCGGTGGGCAAGATCCCGGTGGACGTGGAAGCGGACCACGTCGACCTGCTGTGCTTCTCCGGCCACAAGCTCTACGGCCCCAAGGGGGTCGGCGCCCTGTATGTGCGCCGCAAGAACCCGCGCGTGCGCCTGGTGGCCCAGATGGACGGCGGCGGCCACGAGCGCGGCATGCGCTCGGGCACGCTCAACGTGCCGGGCATCGTCGGCCTGGGGGCCGCCTGCGAATTGGCCCGCCAGGAGATGGCCAGCGAAGCCGAGCGCGCGATCCAGCTGCGCGACCGCCTGGAGCAGCGCATCGCCAGCCGGCTCGACTTCGTGCACTTCAACGGCAACCGCGAGCATCGCCTGCCCGGCTGCCTGAACTTGTCCTTCAGCTACGTCGAGGGCGAGTCCCTGCTGATGGGCATCAACGACATCGCCGTCTCCTCGGGCTCGGCCTGCACCTCGGCCAGCCTCGAGCCCAGCCACGTGCTGCGCGCGATGGCGGTCGGCGACGAGCTGGCCCACAGTTCCGTGCGCTTCGGCATCGGCCGGTACACCACCCAGGCGGACGTGGACTACGCGGCCGACAAGCTGGTGGAGGTGGTCGGACGCCTGCGCGAGATGTCTCCCCTCTACGAGATGGTGCGCGAAGGCATCGACCTCTCCAAGGTCCAGTGGACCGGCCATTGAGGGTCGAGAAAAAAATCGACCCGGGCTGCGTCCGAGCCGCCATACCAACCCGTCAGATCCCTTTGGACCGCCATCCGCCGGCCACACAGGCTGGGATCGTCGCTGAGCGCCGACCCAGCCCCTGAGCGCCCCGCCCCCCAGCGCTTCCTCCAGGCGACGGAGCCCAGCTCCGCGCACAGCCCCCCCTCCAACAGAACAACGCCCACCCGCAACTCACCATGGCCTACAGCGACAAAGTCCTGGACCACTACAACAACCCCCGCAACGTCGGCAGCCTGGACAAGGGCGCCAAGGACGTCGGCACGGGCGTCGTCGGCGCGCCGGAGTGCGGCGACGTGATGAAGCTCCAGATCCAGGTCGAAGGGGACCGCATCGTCGACGCCAAGTTCAAGACCTTCGGCTGCGGTTCGGCCATCGCCTCCTCCTCCCTGGCCACCGAGTGGCTCAAGGGCAAGACCCTGGATGAGGCGCTCTCCATCCGCAACACCGACATCGTCCAGGAGCTGTCGCTCCCGCCGGTCAAGATCCACTGCTCGGTGCTCGCCGAGGACGCGATCAAGGCCGCCGTCAACGACTACAAGACCAAGGCCAGCGCGCCCGCTTCCGCAGGCTCCACCCTCGCCAAGTGACCTGGCCAAGACGGCCGCAGCCGACCCTCCGATGCCCTCGGGCCCGGATCCGGCCCTAGCATCCCCCCCCCCACCAGCCACGCAGCAGAGTCTGCCCCTTCTCCCATGCTCAGCCTCACCGAACGCGCCGTGAAGGAAGTTCGGCGCATCATCAGCGAACAGAACCTGCCCGAAGGCACGGTCCTGCGCGTCGGCGTCAAGGGAGGTGGTTGCTCGGGCTTCAGCTATACGCTGGGCTTCGACGACCAGACCAGCGACGTCGACCAGATCTACGAGGAACACGGCGTCAAGGTCGCCGTGGACCCCAAGAGCTTCCTGTACTTGAACGGCACCGAGCTCGACTTCGAGGAAAGCTTGATGGGCCGCGGCTTCAAGTTCGGGAACCCCAACGCCTCCAAGAGCTGCGGCTGCGGCGAATCCTTTTCCGTCTGATCTTCCGCCTGCGGCCCACGCCGGGCCCGGGCGTCCGCTGACAGGTTGAGAAAAGATCGCCTCGGGCTGCGCCCGAGCCGCAATACCAACCCGTCAGCAGGCCTTTGGGCCGGCATCCGCCGGCCGCAGATGCCGGGATCGTCGCTGCGCGCCGATTTTCTCCCAGCCTCTGAGCGCCGGCCGCACCGGGCCGCGCGGCTGCGGACCGCCCGCCGGCTTCCGGCGAGCCCCGCCGGAGGCCCGCTCCCCGCGGGTAGACTCGCGACAGCAGCGCGGCCGCGCCCGGCTTTGGGCGCGGCCGCGGCCGTTCCCTGGCGAGCCTTCGCCCGCCTGAGACCCGTTCTCAGCCAGCCCCACCCATGGCCCACCCCGCACCGCGCCCCGAACCCGAACCGCCCAGCGGCCCCCCGCCCTCGGGCGCGGCGGCCGACGCAGGCACGGTCCGCTGGCAGCCGCTCCCCGCGGGCGAAAAAGCCCAGCAGGACCCGGCCTGCTTCCGCTGCTCGAGCGCCCTGAGCCAGCCGCTGGTCTGCGACGGCTGCGGGCTGCTGCAGCCCCTGACGAGGGCGATCGATCCGTTCGCCCTGTTCTCCCTGGCGCCCGCCGCCGAACTGGATCTGGAGCAGCTGCGCCGGCGCCTGACCTCCCTCTCGCGCCGCGTGCACCCCGACTTCTACGCCAACGCCAGCGCCGAGGAACGCGAGCGGGCCCAAGCCTCGGCGGCCGAACTGAACGGAGCCTTCGAGCTGCTGTGCGACGAAACCCGGCGGATCGAGCACCTGATCGCGCGCGGCGGCGGTCCCGGGGCCGAGCAGGAACGGCAGATGCCGGCCGCCTTTCTCGCCGAGGTCCTGGAGTGGAACGAAAGCCTGGACGCCGCCCGCCAAGGGGACCCCAAGGCCCTGGCGGGGCTGGAGAGCCTGTCCGCGGAGCTGCGCGGGCGCCTGGCGGCGGAACGGACGGCCCTCAGGCGTCTGCTGACGCCGCTGCCCGAGCCGGGCAGCCCCAAGTACCGCGAGGCCCGCAAGCTGCTCAACGCCGTGCGCTACCTGGAACGGGCGGCCGCGGAGTGCGCCGAACGCCGCTTGGACCGAGCCAATCGACCCACTCCCCAGGCCTGAACTGAGGAGCAGGCATCGGCACGGCCGTATCCGCGGCCGCGAGACCATCCCCTGCGCTCGATTCCCCCGGCGCCGTCCGGCGTCGGCGGGCCCAGCAGGCTGGCCGCACGCCGGCTCCGCCGCATCCCCCGGAGCCTGGCCCCAAGCTCCCGCCCCCCCTTCCCCGACGACATCGCCCCTTCGGCCGAGCTCCGCCCCGAAGCGTCTCCAGCCAACCGCCCGCCGCGCTCCGAGCCAGCGCGAGCCGGGCCCCGAAGGCCCCCCCCGATCCCGCCGTCGACCTCCGCCCCGAGCCATGGCCTATCTCGAGCTGAACGTCCTCGACAACGCGCCCAAGCCGATCGTCGGCATCGACCTCGGCACCACCAATTCGATGGCCGCCCTGTTCGTGGACGGCCGGCCCCAGGTGCTGCGCCCGGAGGGCAACAGCGGCTACGTGCCCTCGGCGATCTGGTTCGGCGAAAACGGCCGCCTGCTGGTCGGCCAGGAAGCGCGCCACCAGGCCGCCGCCGATCCGGGCCATGTGCTCTTCAGCGTCAAGCGCTTCATGGGCCGCGGCCTGGCGGACGTGGGCAGCGAGCTCGAAAATGTGCCCTTTCCGGCCAAGCCGGGGGAAAACGGGGGCGTGCGCTTCACGATCCGCGGCAAGGAGTGGTCCCCGGAGCAGCTCTCGGCCCTGATCCTCAAAAAAGTCCAGTGGATGGCCAGCCAGGCCCTGGGCGGCAAGCCGGTCGAGCGCGCCGTGATCACCGTTCCGGCCTACTTCGACGACACCCAGCGCCAGGCCACGCGCGACGCGGCGCGCCTGGCGGGCATCGAGGCCGTGCGCATCGTCAACGAGCCCACCGCCGCCTGCCTGGCCTACGGGCTCGACCAAAAGAAGCAGGGCACCGTGGCGGTCTACGACCTGGGCGGCGGCACCTTCGACGTCTCGATCCTGGCCATCGAGGACGGCGTGTTCCGGGTGCTCTCCACCAACGGGGACACGCACCTCGGCGGCGACGACTTCGACCGCGAGCTGGTCCAGCTGGCCCTGGAGGACCTGGCGCTGCCGCCCGCCCTGGCCCAGGACCGCACCCTGCGCCAGTCCCTGCGCCTGTCGGCCGAACGCTGCAAGATCGCGCTCTCGAAGGATCCCTCCGCCGAGCTGCAGCTGATCGCCCCCGACCGCGGTCTCGACTGGCGGCGCCAGATCGCGCGGACCGAATTCGAAGCGCGCATCGCGCCCTGGATCGAGCGCACCCTGGCCTGCTGCCGCCGGGCCCTGGCGGATGCGGGCCTCGAAACGCGCCAGATCGACGAGGTGGTGCTGGTGGGTGGCTCGACGCGCGTGCCCGCCGTGCGCGCCGCGGTCGAGCGCCTGTTCGGGCGCCGCCCGCACACCGAGCTCAATCCCGACGAGGTCGTGGCCCTGGGCGCCGCGGTGCAGGGCCACGTGCTGGCCGGCGGCACGCGCGACATCCTGCTGCTCGACGTCACGCCCCTGTCCCTGGGCCTCGAAACCATGGGCGGCGCCGTGGCCAAGGTGATCCAACGCAATTCGCCGATCCCCTGCCAAGCCACCGAAGGCTTCACCACCTACGCCGACAACCAGACCGGGCTCGACCTGCACATCGTGCAGGGCGAGCGCGAGCTGGCCAAGGACTGCCGCACCCTGGGCCGCTTCCAGCTGCGCGGGATCCCGGCCCTGCCGGCGGGCATGGCGCGCATCGCCGTGCGCTTCGCCCTCGACGCGGATGGCGTGCTGGCGGTGACCGCCAAGGAGGAATCCACCGGGGTCAGCGCACACATCGAGATCCAGCCGATGAACGGCCTGACCGACGGCGAGGTCGAGTCGATGCTCAAGTCCTCCTACGACAACGCGGTGGCCGACTTCGACGCCCGCCGCGTGGCCGACCTCAAGGTCGAGCTGGGCATCATGCTGCGCGCCATCGAAAAAAACCTGCCCGGTTTCAAAGCGGAGCTCGACCCGGAAACCCTCGCGGACATCCAGGACGCCAGGCGCGCCGCCGAGGCCGCCCGCGCGGGCGATCCCAAGGCCTCCGAGATCCAAAAGGTCCGCGACGCCCTCGAGCGCGCCTCCCTGCCGCTCTCGGCCCTGATGATGGACCGCGTCGCCAAGGACGCCCTGTCCGGCAAGAAGCTGGGCGATTTCTGACGGGCGGCCCGGGATCCGCGCGGGCCCGGGGAGCCGCGAGGAAGCCTGGAGGCGCCCGGTCCGCCTCCGCGGGGCAAGGCTGTCGGGACAGCCAGGCGCCGGCGCGGCCCACGCGCAGCCCCCCCGTGGAGGCCCCGCGGGCGGCCCGATCTGGGAGTTCGCGGCGATTCCTGCCGATCCTGGACGCCTAAGGTGCCCGGATAGTGAGACAAACCCGACGGCCGGAGAGCTGCGCCGATAGGGCGCTGCTCCGAAGAAAGTCCCTTGACAAGCCGCGCCATCGCAAGCATAGATCAAGAATCGAAGCGGGCAAGGCGGCCCCTTCCCCGGCCCCTTCCATGCGCCAGTTCGCCCTGCGTGCCGTTGTTTCCGGCACGTTTCTTGGATGCCTCGCGTTTGTCTTGCTCTCGCCGTTTCCTGAATGGGCCCGTGGAGCAACCCGACAAACCCAAACCTGGGTCTGCCCACCCAACGCGCTGACTCCCGCCGAGTCCACGATCGGTTGCGGAAGTCTCGTTTCCGGCGGTCCGAGCATCGGACTGGCAGGCAACGCTTCCGGCGATTGCGATAACACGACCAAGTGTTGCCGTTGGGACTTCACCCCCACCTGTGGGTGCGGCGGCTGCGAGAATCAGACTTGCACCTACGCTGTGACCATGAGGAATAGCTGCCCGTTCGCGGCCGACAGCGTCCACAACGGGACTGTCTCTGGTTCGTCGCCCGGTTCGATGGTTCCCACGGGCTTCGGCTCCCTGCTGGCCCGAGCGGGTTGCAACGACCGCTCCTTCGTCGCGCTGCTCTGCGGAGGCGACGAGTACTACCAGATCCTCCGCTGCGGTTGCCTGGAGCAGTGAACATGTCCAGCGCAGGCCAGCGATCGATCCGAGCGGCGGCGACCGGCCCGCGACGCCTGGTCGGCCTGGCGCTCTTGATGGCGCTGGCCGGCGGCCTGTGGGCCTTCGGACGGCGTGGCGAACGCTCGCAGCCGGCTCTCCCGCAGCCCAGCTCCCACGCAAGCACCCCCGCCGAGGAGCAACCGGATCGAGGGCCGCGGCAAACGCTGACCGCAGAGGAGTTGGCTGGTTCCTCCGCCAGCGTCGCCCCGAAGCCTGCGGCGCCCCGGCTCAACCCCTTGGCAGAACCCGAGTCCCCTCCCGGGTCCTTGACCCTGCGCACGAAGTCGCCCCGGCAACAGATCGAAGCCATCGTCCAGTCGGGGAACTACAACTCCGAACACCTGCTGCCCTTTGCGATGGAGGCCGCCATGGACCTGCTGCTGCTCACCGGGCGGGGTCAGCAGGTCGCGGTGTTGTCGAACCCCATATCCGCCGACCCCGGGAATCGGTTGCGTTTGGTCCGCAATGCGGGCGCGCGCCTGTTCGTGGCCGACGCGGAACGCCTGGAGTTCCCTTGGTTGTTCGAGCTGGCCCATTGGAATGCGGCCCATAGTCGGCCGCTCCCAGCGATCGTGCCCGAATTGCTCGAGTCCTTGTCCCAGCTGGAGGCTGTCTGCCGTCAGCTGGACCCCAAGTACCCAGGGGGACCCTGAAGGCCCCCCGGCCAAGCGGCCCCAGGCTCAACCGCGCTTGCGACCGCAGGGCTGTGCACGCCCCCAACCGATTCCGGACCGCACCCAGACCCGTCGATCCCCGGCCGCAGCGGCCTGGTTCCCCCTACCCGCATGAAGATCCAATGCCTCGCCTTCGCCGCCCTGATCCTGCTGCACGCCCACAGCCCCGCGAACGGCCCCCAGGAGACGCCGACGACCGTGGTGCCGTTCCAGTCGATCGGACCCGCCAGCCCCCAGCTCGGGAACCCGATCGTCCACTGTGAGGCCTACCCGACGCCGGGCGTCGAGCTGACCTGGATGCTGCTGACTCCGGACCTGGGCCTGCAGGACCACAGCATGCTGGGTGCAGCGAACCTGGTGCCCATGCTGCGCTTCACCCTGGTCCACAGCATCCAAGTTCCTGGAGATCTGCTGCCGCACTGGCACGGCTTCCTGGGTAACCTCGAGGACTTCGAGTCCCCCGATTCCGGCCCTTGCGCGCAGGAACCCAAGCCGGCGCAAGCGGCTCCCGCGGTTTCCAGCGGCTGCACCAGCCTGCTGCTGCCCGTGGGACAGGACGGCTTGCTGGCGCCGACGGCCGGCCCGCGACTGCTGACCTTCGGTCTCTGCGACGCCCTGCCGACGGTGCGGGTGCGCATCGACGCTTGACGGGTCAAGCCGAACGCGGCTCGGGCTCTGCCAGCGCCGCAACACCCAGCCGCCCGACGCCCCTGGGCCGGCGTCCGCCGGCCGCACAGCCCCTGGGCCGGCGCCCGCCGGCCGCACAGCCTTTGGGCCCGTGTCCGCCGGCCGCACAGCCTGGGAGCGGCGCGGCGCACCGATTTTTTCGGAGGCTGTGAGTGCGGCCCGGGCGGGCCCCGGGGTCCACGTTCAGCGGGCGATCAGGGACACGCCGTCCATGCCGGGGGAGCGCTCGAGGCCCATCAGCTCGAGCAGGGTCGGGGCTACGTCGGCCAGGATGCCCATCGGGCGCAGGCGCACGCCTTGCAGCCCGTCGCCGCACAGGACGATCGGCACCGGGTTGGTGGTGTGGGCCGTGTGGGGCTGGTCGTGCTCCTCGTCCCAGAGCATCTCGGCGTTGCCGTGGTCGGCGGTGATCGCGGCCACGCCGCCCTTGGCGACCACCAGCGGCACGATCTCGCGCAGGCACTGGTCGACCGCGGCCACGGCGGCCTCGGCGGCGGACAGGATGCCGGTGTGGCCGACCATATCGGCGTTGGCGAAATTGATGATGTAGACGTCGGTCTCGCCCTTCTCGAGGGACTCGAGGATCTTGCGCTTGACGATCGGGGCGCTCATCTCGGGCTGCAGGTCGTAGGTCGCGACCTTGGGGCTCGGCACCAGGATGCGCGACTCGCCGGCGACCTCGGCCTCGCGGCCGCCCGAGAAGAAAAAGGTCACGTGGGCGTACTTCTCGGTCTCGGCGATGCGTTCCTGGCGCAGTCCGGCGGCCGAGATCAGCTCGGGGAAGATGCCGCTGAGGGATTGTTTTGGGTAGGCGACCGCGAAGGGCGTGCCGCCTTCGTACTGCGTGAACGTGGTCAATTGGGGCAGTCCGGAACCCTGGCGCGGGAATTCCTTGAATTCCGCCAGGCCGAGCGCCTGGGTGATCTGGCGCATGCGGTCGGCGCGGAAATTGAAGCAGATCAGCTGGTCGCCGGGGCTGATGCGACCCGCCTTCGGATCGCCGATCGCGAAGGGCTCCGCGAACTCGTCGCCCTTGTCCGCGGCGTAGCTGGCCGCGAGGGCGTCGAGGGCCGAGGGGGCGCGCTGGCCGAGGCCCTCGACGAACAGGCGATAGGCCTTCTCGACGCGCTCCCAGCGCTTGTCGCGGTCCATGGCGTGGTAGCGTCCGATCAGGGAGGCGATGCGGCCCATGCCCGTCTCGCGGATGTCCTGCTCGAGAGCCTCGAGGAAGCGCTGGGCCGAGCGCGGCGGCGTGTCGCGCCCGTCCAGGATCGCGTGCACGAACACGCGCCGGCCGTCGACGCCGCGGCGCTTGAGGAGTTCGAGCAGGGCGCGGATGTGGCGGTCCGAGGAGTGCACGCCGCCGTCGGAGACAAGGCCCAGGAGATGCACCGCCTTGCCCTCCCGCTGGGCCAGCTCCGCGGCGCGGACCAGGGCGCCGTTTTGGAAGAAACCGCCCTGCTCGATGTCCTTGTCGATGCGGGTGATGTCCTGATACACGACCCGGCCGGCGCCCAGATTCATGTGGCCGACCTCGCTGTTGCCCATCAGGCCCAGGGGCAGGCCCACCTCGCGGCCCGAGGCCGACAGGAGCCCGTTCGGATAGCGCCCGAGGCAGGACTGGAAGAAGGGCGCGTGACTCTTGATGGCATTGAACTCCGGGCGTTCCCGGTGTCCCCAGCCGTCCAGGACGATCAGGAGCAGCGGGCGGCGCAGGGGGCGGCGGTGGGCCATGGTCTAAAGCGGGTCGGGGGGGCCAGGGGCTCGCCAGGAGCCCTGTGCGCCACGATACTGGAGCCCGACCCCTGCGCCGGACACCGCCATGCACGCGCCCGCCCCGACCGTACCCCCGCCGCCCGCCCGCCCCCGCCCGATCCGCGCCCGCCGCTGGCGGCGGGCCGCCGGCGTCCTGGCCCTGCTGGTCGCCTGCGCGACCAACCCGATCACCGGCAAGAGCGGCATGGTCCTGCTGCCGATCGAACAGGACACGCCCCTCGGCGCCGCCGCCTTCCAGGAGGTCCTGGCCACCGAAAAGGTGATCACCAGCGGACCGGACGCGGCCCTGGTCAAGCGCGTCATGGACCGCCTGGTGGTGGCCGCCAAGGACGTGGATCCGGGCTTTGAATGGGAGGTGGTCCTGATCGACAACCCGGGCACCGCCAACGCCTTCTGCCTGCCGGGGGGCAAGATGGCGGTCTACACCGGGATCCTGCCGATCACCCAGAACGAGGCCGGGCTGGCGGTCGTGATGGGGCACGAAATCGGCCACGCCCTGGCCCGGCACGGGGCCCAGCGGGTCAGCCAGGCGATGATCACCCAGGGGGCGGCCGAGGCCCTGTCCGCGGCCAAGCCCGACTGGGGGGGGTACATCCAGACGGGCTTGGTGGGGATCAACCTGCTCGTCAGCATGCCCTTTGGACGCTCCCAGGAACTCGACGCGGACCACACCGGCCTGATCCTGATGGCCCGCGCCGGATACGACCCGCGGGAGGCGACCCGGTTCTGGGGCCGCATGGCGGCCATGACCGGGGGCGACGGGGGCCCGGAGTTCCTGTCGACCCACCCGAGCCACCAGACCCGGATCCAGCAGATGGAGGCCCTGATGCCCCAGGCCCTGGAGCTCCAGGAGCGCGCCCAGGCCGGGTCCTAAGCCTCCCAAAACAAAGACTTTAGGGCGTCGGATCGGGCTCGGCTCTGGGCCTCGGCCGACGCGGGTTCCATCATCCCCGTATCCGGGTGGCCGGCATTCCAGCCGCCCGGGCGCTCCCCAGCGCCCCCCGCTCCAGGGGGGCATCCCGCTCTTGGTAAAGGTCGCCTTCGTCACGCCCGAGCTTGCGCCCCTGGTGCGGCGCACCAACCTGGCTACGGTCGCCTTGGACCTGGCCACGAGCCTCAAGCGCTCGGGCTGCGACGTGCGCATCTTCATGCCGCGCACGATCCAGGCCGATCCGGCGGCCTTGACCAACCTCGAGGTACTGGGCCGTCTGCAGGTGCCCGACGGCAACACCAAGACCGAGATCCTGCTGCGCCAGGGCCAGCTCGGCGAACTCAAGCTGGTGCTGTTCGAAAACCCGCGGCTGTTTGGGGAGCGCTACCCCTACGGGGACGAGAACGGGCCCTACGCCGACAACTGGCGCCGCTATGCCCTGTTCGCGCGCGCCGTGCTCGAGGCCCCGCAGCTGCTCAACTTCCCGGTGGACGTGTTCCACTGCATGGACTGGACCACGGGCCTGATCCCGCTCCTGCACCGGCTGGAGTACCGCGACAAGCAGCGCGACAGCCACCCCACGACCAACGCGGGTACCTTCTTCTCGATTTCGAACCTGGCCATGCAGGGCGAATTCGAGCGCGAGATCCTGCCCAAGATCGGAGTGCCCCACGAGTTCTTCCGCAACCTGGAGGGGGTCGAACACGCCAGCAAGGTCAACTTCGTCAAGGCCGGGGCCGAGTTCGGCACCGTGGTCGGAACCCACTCGCCCACCTACGCCCTGACGATCCAGCAGCGCGACCGCGGATACGGCCTCGAGGACACCTTCCAGCGCCGCAAGAAGGAGCTGGTCGGCATCCACAACGGGGTCGACTACAGCGCCTGGGACCCGAACAAGGATCCGCTCCTGCCGGCGGCATTTTCCGCCCAGTCCAAGGACCTGGCCGGCAAGGCGCGCTGCAAGCAGATCCTGCAGGAGGGCCTGCGGCTCGACGTTTCGCCCAAGTCCCTGGTGGCCTGCCATATCGGGCGCTGGGACGCGGATTCCGGCTTCGACCTGCTGGCCGAGGTCCTGGGCTCCGTGCTCGAGCGCGATATCGAGCTGATCGTGATGGGCCAGGGCGGCGAAGACATCAGCAAGCGCCTGCGCACGATCGAAGGCACCTTCGTGGGGCGCCTGCGCGTGATCGGCGGCTACGACGCAGCGGCGGCCCACAAGATCATGGGCGGCGCGGACCTGCTGCTGCTGCCCTCCCACTACCAGCCGGCCAATCCGCTGTTTGCGGTTGCCCTGCGCTATGGCGTGGTGCCGATGATCTACAACCAGGGCGGTCTGGAGCAGACCCTCCCGGACGCGATCGAAAATCCCGCGGAAGGGTTGTCGCTGCACTTTTCTCCGTACACCGGAGATGGGCTGCTCGAGGGGCTCGTGCGCGCCTCGGACCACTTCCGCCAGCCCGAGTGGGAGGCCTTGGTGAAGCGTGGCCTGGCCCAGGACTTCTCCTGGGAGAAAACCGCCTCCGAGTATCACAAGGCCTACCGCCGCGTGACGCGCCGCATCCGCGGCCGCTGAGCGCTTGGGAGTGGATGGTTTGGCAGCGGATCGTCTCGAGTTCCGCAGCGGGATCGGGTTCGACGTGGGCGGCTCTTCGATCAAGGCCGGGCGCGTGGACGAGACGGGTCGGATCCTGGCGCGAGCGGGCCGCGACCTGGGCGCCGGGGCCAGCTTCGAGCAGCTGCTTGCGGCCTGCGCAGGCCTGTACGAGGAATTGGGCGGCGGGCCGGGGCTCGGCATCGGGGTTCCTGGGTTGCTCGATCAGCGGCTCGGGGGCGTCACCGACTCGCCCAACCTGCCCTACCTGGACGGGCAGCCCCTGGTTCCGGCCCTGGAGCGGCGGCTGGGGCTGCGACCGGGCAGCGTGCGCCTCGAGAACGACGCCAACGCCGCGGCCCTGGGCGAGGATTGGCTCGGATCGGGGCGGGAGCTCTCCGACTTCCTGTTCGTGACCCTGGGGACCGGCGTCGGCGGCGGCTTGATCCTCTCCGGAAAGCTCTACCGCGGGCACGGGATGGCGGGCGAAATCGGCCACGTCAAGGTGGCCCGGGAAGGCCCGCGCTGCGGCTGTGAGCGCATCGGCTGCCTGGAGACCCTGGCCTCCGCCAGCGCCGCCCGGCGCCGGGCGCAGGCCGCGGGACTGCCCGCGGAGGCCCCCGGCGACCTGCGCGCCCTGGACGAAGCCGCCGCCCGCCGCCCGGGACCGGAGCGCGACCTGCTCGAAGCGGTGGGCTTCGACCTGGGCCTGGGCCTGGCTGCGGCCCTCAACCTGCTCGACCTGCGCGCCTTCGTGATCGGCGGTGGCTTCGCCGCGACCTTCCCGCGCCTCGAGCCCGGCATCCGCCGGGGCCTGTCGGCCGGCAGCTACGGCCAACGCCTGGACGGGGTCCTGCTGCGCGCCGCCAGCCTGGGGCCCGATGCGGGCTGGCTCGGGGCGGCGCGCCTGGGCCTCGGTCTGTGCGACTGAGGGCCGGCCCAGGGCCCGCTCCGACGCGCAGGCGCAGCGCTGCCCGGCCGGTTCCGATCGCCCCTCGGCGCCCGCGGCGGGCGCTGGAACGCTGCCCGGAGCGCTCGCGACGGGCCCCCCGGGGCCTATGCTCGGATTGCGCTGGCAGCGCCCGCGGCCCGCGCCGGGCGCCAGCCCATGGAGCAACCTGAACGCGTCCTCCCCGTGCCCCAAAGGAACCCGCTCCCGTGACCCCCAGCGAAGCGATCGTGTCCGTGCGCGGTCTGTCGATGGCCTACCGCCGCGGGCTGTTCAAGCAGCCCTATGAAGCCCTGCGTGGCATCGACCTCGAGGTGGGCCGCGGCAGCGTGTTCGGACTTCTCGGCCCGAACGGCGCCGGAAAAACCACCCTGGTCAAGGTGCTGCTCGGGCTGGCGGTGGGTTTCCGCGGCGAGGCGCGCCTGTTCGGGGAGCGCGCGGGCCGAGCTGCGCTGAGGGCCCGGGTCGGCTACCTGCCGGAGGGGCACCGGCTGCCGGGCTACCTGACCGGGCGGCAGGTGCTGGAACTGTTCGGCCAGCTCTCGGGCCGCGAGCGGCGCTGGCTGCGCCCGCGCATCCCGGCCTGGCTGGAGCGCGTGGGCATGACCGAAAGCGCCGACCGCAAGCTCAAGGAATACAGCAAGGGCATGCAGCAGCGCATCGGGCTGGCCCAGGCGCTGATCCACGAGCCCGAATTGGTCTTCCTGGACGAGCCGACCGACGGCGTCGACCCGGTCGGCCGTGCGGCGATCCGCGAGGTGATCGAGGAGCAGCGCCGGCGCGGCGTGACCGTGTTCCTGAACTCCCATCTGCTCATGGAGGTCGAGCGCATGTGCGATCGGGTGGTGATCATCGACAAGGGGCGCGTGCTGCGCATCGGCAGCCTCGAAGACCTGACCCCGCGCACCAACCTGGTGCGCTTCGAACTCGAGCCGGTGCCCGCGAACCTGGCGGACCTGGCCAGCGGGCTCGGCCGGAACCTGGCGCCCGAGCCGCAGGGCTTTTCGATCGAGGCCGAGCCCGAGGCGATCGACTCCCTGGTCGACCGCCTGCGGGCGCGCGGGGTTTCGATCCGCGGCCTGTCGCGGCAAAAATTGACCCTGGAAGCGACCTTCATCGAATCGGTGGTACGGACCGATGCCGCCCAGGGAGGCCGGCCGTGAATCGCGGGGCGATCCGTCGGGCGCTGTTCTTCGACGCCCTCTACCAGGTGCTCGACAACCGGGTCTTCCGCATTTTGGCGGTGCTGACCCTGGTGCTGTTGGCGATCCCTTGGCTGGTGGGCCTGCGCGAGGAGGAGGTGGTGCTGGCCTGGGGCTGGCGGACCTACGAGTACCGCGACCTGCTGCAAGGCTTTTCGCCGCTGATCCCGGACATGGACGGCTCCGACCAGCAGCGCGCCATCGCGGGCCTGGTCGAGCTGCTGGTCACCAACCTGGCGGGCACCTTCGGCCTGTTCTTCGTCCTGGCGGCGACCTGCTTCTTCGTCCCGCAGATGCTCGAAAAGGGCGCTGCGGACCCGCTGTTCAGCAAGCCCGTCTCGCGCCTACGCCTGCTGCTGGCGCGCTACTGGGCCGGGATCCTGTTCGTGGCGCTGCTGAGCCTGTTCCTGATGGGCGGCATCACCCTCGGCCTGCTGCTCAATTCGCACTATTTCGACGTCTCGCTGCTGTGGTCCGGCCTGAGCGTGGTCTACCGCTTCTCGATCCATTCGGCCTTCGCCACCTTGATGGGGGTCTGGACGCGCTCCAGCACGGCGGTGCTGCTGCTGACGCTCAGTTTCATGGGCTTCAACACGCTGATCCACAACGTCTGGATCTGGAACCGCTGGCAGGCCCAGCGCGACCTGATCGAGAACGCGCGCCCGCAGCCTAGCGGCGCATCCGCCGAAGCGGAACGCGCCCGGGAGGACGTGGACGTGTTCCTCGAGGTCCTGCAGACTTCGGTCAGCGCCCTGCACCACTTCCTGCCCAAGGTCCAGGACGCCGATCCGATCGCGCGCAGCCTGCGGCGCCAGCTCGAACCGACGCCCTTCCTGGCCGAGGTCTGGTTCGACTCCCGCCCGCGGCAGGCGGAGGACGGCAAGAAGCGCTCCGCGGGCCCGCGGCCGGTGCGGCTCGGCCTGCGGCGCGACGGCGACCTCGAGTGGCGCACCTCGGGCGAGCTGCAGGTGGCGCGCTTCGACGCCGAGGGCCAGGCGAAACTGCGGGTCTATGGCCGCGAGGTGCTGGTGCGCCGCGTGGGCGACGGCCTGGACGTGCAGCTCGAAGGGCAACCGGCCGAAATCCTGCCGGAGCCGCCGGCCGGGGCTGCGGAGCCCGGGATGCAACGTCCCGACCGCTGGTACGAACAGCAGCTCGGCTGGAGCGCCCCCTGGGCCTTCAACCTGTGGTACTCCCTGGGCTCGAGCCTGGCCTTCGTGGCCTTGATGCTGGGCCTGGCCTGGCGGCGGCTCGCGCGCGTCAACTTCTGATCCCGCCGCCCATGCATGCCCCCTCGGGACGCCCGCAGCGGCCGCCGGCTCCCCCGGCCAGCCTGGTGCGCGACCTGCGCCGGCTGCTCGGCGACGGGGGCCTGCTGCTCGATCCGACGCGGCTGCTCGCCTACGAATCCGACGGCCTGTGCCTGGTGGCCGAACAGGCCAGCTTGGTGGCGCTGCCCAGGGACACGGCGCAGGCCGCGGAAACCATGAGGCTGCTGTATTCGGCGGGGTTGCCGGTCGTGCCGCGCGGCGCCGGCACGGGCCTGACCGGCGGCGCGGCCCCGGTCGCCGGAGGCGCGGTGCTGTCCCTGGCGCGCATGCGGCGCATCCTGTTCGTGGACGCGGACGATCGCTATGCGCGCGTCGAAGCGGGCGTCGTCAACGCCGAGCTATCCAAGGCGGTCAAGCCCCACGGCCTGTACTACGCCCCGGATCCCTCCAGCCAGATGGCCTGCACCCTGGGGGGCAACCTGGCCAACAATTCCGGAGGCCCCCACTGCTTCAAGCACGGCAACACCGGGCGCCATCTCCTGGGAGCCCTGTGGCTCGAGCCCGACGGGACCCAGCTCGACCTATCCGGACCCCGGCTCGATCCGGAGGGCCTCGATCTCTTGGGCTTCATGCTGGGCAGCGAAGGCACCCTCGGACTGGCCACCGAACTGACCCTCAACCTGCTGCCCCTGCCCGAACGCGTCGAGACCCTGCTCGGCATCTTCGCGGACCTGGCCTCCGCCTGTCAGGCGGTCAGCGACCTGATCGCCGCGGGACTCGAGCCCTCGGCGATCGAGATCCTGGACCGCCTGACGATCGAAGCGGTGGAGGCCAGCGTGTTCCGCGCCGGTTATCCCCAGCACGCGGGGGCCGTGCTGCTGATCGAATGCGACGGGCGCGCCGCCGAGGTCCAGGACCTGTGCGCCGAGCTCGAGCGCCTGCTGCGCTCCCGCGGCGCGTTCGAGCTGCGCCGGGCCGCGTCGGAATCCGAGCGCAAGCTGCTCTGGGCCGGCCGCAAAGGCGCCTTTGGCGCCATGGGCCGCATCGCCCCGGACCTGTACGTGGCCGATGCGGTCGTGCCGCGCACTCGCCTGGCGGAGCTGGTGGTGTTCGCCTCCGAGGTCTGCCGGGAGCGCGGCCTCAAGCTGGCCAACGTGTTCCATGCGGGCGACGGCAACCTGCACCCCAACATCTGCTACGACCGCCGCGACCCGGCCGAGGTGCGCCGCGTGCTCGAGGCCGGCGACCTGATCCTGCGCAAATGCCTCGAATTCGGCGGCTCCCTGTCCGGCGAACACGGCATCGGGATCGAGAAGCGCGAGCACATGTGCGCCGCTTTCCGCCAGGCCGACCTCGACGCGATGGCGGCGGTGCGCCACGCCTTCGACCCGGCGCGGCGCATGAATCCCGGCAAGCTGCTGCCCACGCGCGCCTGCCTCGAGCTGCGCACGGCGGCGCCGCTGACGGCGGCCCCGCACGCCGCGGCGCCCGCTGCCGTACCCGCTGCCGTGGACGCCACCGCGCCCGCTGCCGCACCCCGCGAGGAGCGCCCGTGAGCGGCACGGCCCTGCGGCTCTGCTCGTCCCTGGGCTTGACGGCGGCCGCGCTCGAGCTGCCCGGGACCGAGCTGCGCGGCACGCCGCTCGACGGTCTGCCCCAGGTCGCGCCCGGGAGCGAAGCCCAACTCGTGGAGCTGGTGCAGAGGGCAGCGGCCGAGCGCGTGCGCCTGGTGCCGCTCGGAGCGGGCCTGCATCTTTGGACCGCGCCGTGGCCGGCGGGGTCGCCGCGGCCGGACCTGGCGGTGTCCCTGCGCCGCTTGAGCGCGATCGTGGCCCATGAACCGGGCGACGGCACGCTGACCGCGCTCGCCGGCACGCCGCTCGAGACGCTGGAGGCGGCCGCCGGCGCCGCCGGGCAGCACCTGACCCCGGCCCTTGGCCCGCGCTTCCGGGAGGCGACCCTGGGCGGCACCCTGGCCGCCGGCCAGAGCGGCTGGGATCGCCTGCGCTACGGACCCGCCCGCCACCACGTGCTCGGGGCGCGGCTGCTGCTGGCCGACGGGAAGGTGGTCCAAAGCGGCGGCCGTCTGGTCAAGAACGTGACCGGCTATGACCTGCACCGGCTGTTCGTCGGGTCCCAGGGCACCCTGGGCATCCTGCTGGAGGCCAGCCTGCGCCTGTTTCCGCGCCCGAAGGCGCGCGCGCGGCTTGCCCTGGAGGGGCTCGACGAGGAGACCGCCTTCAAGCGCGCCCTGGCGCTGCACTCCTTGGCCCTGCCGCTCGAGCAGCTCGCCATCGGATCTCTCGAACCGCGCGGCCGGCGCGTGCGCCTGGTGGCGCAGCTGGCCGGCAGCGTGGCCGGACTCGCGGCCGACATCGAGAGCGCCCGCGAACTCTTGCCCGGCGCCCACCTGGAGCTCGATCCGGCGCAGCAAGCGACCCCCTGGTCTCTGGGCGCGGGCCGCGGCGAGGCTCAAGCCTGGCTCGAGCTCGCCGGCCTGCCCAGCCACGGCCTGACCCTTTGGCGCTTGCTCGGCCAGCGGCTCGAGGCGCTCGGGATCGAGGCCCAGCGCGTGGCGGACCCGGCCTTGATGCGCATCTCCCTGGTCGGCCCCCTGCCGCCCCGCGCAGCGCTCGAACGTCTGGCGGGCGACCTGCCGGGCCTGTGCGAGCTGCGTTGGACCTGCCGCGAAGCCCTGTCCTTGCCCGCCTCGCGCCAGCTGCCGCCGGGCCTGCCCCTGCGGCAGCGCATCGAATCAGCCCTCGACCCCAGGGCCCTGTTCCCCAAGGGCCGCCTGCACCCCGCGGGCGAAATCCGGCCATGAGCGACCCCCTCGAGCGCTTCCGGGAACAGCTCGACTACACCCGGACCCTGGACTGCATCCACTGCGGTCTGTGCCTCAAGACCTGCCCCACCTACCAGCTCACCGGGCAGGAAAACGCCAGCCCGCGCGGGCGCATCCACCTGATGCGCGCCGTGGCCGAAGAACGCCTGAGCCCGGATCGCTCCTTCGCCGACGAGATGCAGTTCTGCCTGCTGTGCCGGCACTGCGAGAGCGTCTGCCCCTCGGGTGTGCATTTCGGCCCGCTGATGGAGAGCGCCCGGGCAGCCCTGGAAGAGGCACGCCCCGGGCCGGCCCCGCGGCGCTTCCTGCGCTGGTTGGCCTTCCGCCAGGTGCTGCCCCAGGCGGCGGTGCTGTCCCTGGCGGCCTTCGGGCTGGCCCTGGGCCAAAGGAGCGGCCTCTTGCGCCTCTTGGCCCGCATTCTCGGGCGTCGCGGGCGCTGGATCGACGGGGCCGCGCCCCTGCCGCCGGCCCGCGAACGCCGGCGCGTGGCGCTCGAGCACCCGGCCGCCTTGCGGCCGGGCCTGAAGCCGCCCGCGGAGCCCACCCTCCAGTTCCTCGAAGGCTGCGTGATGCCGCTGTGGTTCGGACGCGTCAACCGCGCCGCGCTGCGCTCGCTGCAAGCCCTGGGGCACCGCGTGGTGCTGCCCAGGGACGCGGTCTGCTGCGGCAGCCTCCACGCCCACAACGGCGATGCGGACGGCGCGCGCGAACTGGCCAAACGCCTGATCACCGGAGTCGAAGCCAGCGGAACCGGGCCACTGATCGTGCCCAGCGCCGGCTGCAGCGCCCACCTCAAGGAACTCGACAACCTGTTCGACCCGGACGATCCCTGGCGCGCCCGCGCCAAAGCCCTGGCCCAGCGCACGCGCGACTACGCCGAATTCATCGGCCCGGCCCTGGCCCGCGCCGGCTTCCCCACGGCCCTGGGCCGCCCCGATTTGGCCCCCAGTTCCGCCGACCCGTCGAACGCGGCACCGCTGCGCGTGGCCTGGGACGACCCCTGCCACCTCTGCCACGGCCAACAGGTGCGCCAACCGCCGCGTCAAGCCCTCGACCTGCTGCCGGGCATCCAGCGCATCGACCTGGCCGATAGCGAATCCTGCTGCGGCTCCGCCGGCATCTACTCCCTGCTCCGCCCGGACGCTTCGGCGGAGATCTTCGCAGCCAAGGCCAGCAGTTTTTCTGCCAGCGGCGCCGATGCCTTGGTGACCGCCAATCCCGGCTGTCAGCTCCAATTCCTGCAGGGCTTCGAGCGCCACGGCATCCAGGCCCCGGTCTATCACCTGGCCGAACTGGTCGACCGCGCCTTTTCGGCGCGGGCGCCCGCTGGCCAGCGCTAGCCCATCCCGGGCCTCGGTCTGGGCCGCGCGCGGGCGATCCCCTCACCTACCCCGGATTTCCCTTGCGCTGCCGGGGGGGGGGGGTAGTTTCGAGGTATGAAAGTGCTTGCACACTGCCTCGCCCCGCTGGCTCTCACTTCGCTCGGCCTAGCCCCCCTGCAAACTCCGACGCCGCCCACATGCCTGGGCAGCGCTTCCCAGCACAACTGGGAATGTCCCGACTGCAGCTTCGTCTTTGTGAGCTACGGAATCCTGCCAGGCGGCTGCCCCACCGGATGCGCCTGGACAGCGCAAGGCGAGGTCGGCTGCCACGTCGATGGAGTCTACGGAACCTACAGCTTCTCCGATGCCGCGACGCTCACCTGTACGAACGGCCATCGCCTGACCTTGCCTTGTATCGGTACACCCGGGGGCAAGTTCGTCACGATCTACTTCGGCTGCACGAAATGGGGCTGCCCCGAATGATAGGTGAACTCCGGCCCCCGATCGCCGATGCCGTCAAGAGAGTTCGGGCCTAGCGGGCCAATCACCAAGGGCTCCTCTGGTGTTGGTCACACGAGGCTTAGAAGCATTCTGTCGAGTGCCTCTGCGCTAGAACGGCCCCATGTCCAGGTAGTTGACTGAAAGCCCGGCAGAGATCTCTAGCCCATCCGCTTGGGTTCAGCGCACTCTGCCCGCCCCGACTGGATCGATCGGAACACCCCTCAATCCAGGATCATGCCCCGGAACGGCTCGCCGACCAGGACGCTCACACGGGTTCGATGCTGCCCGCCCCTGACTTTTCGGCCCCTGGCTGTATGCAGCCAGAAGTCAAGCGGAATCAGTCGAACTCGTTGGCTGCAGGTCCGTAGCCGTCGAAACATGCATCAATGCTCTTTCATCCGTCCGTGACGAAGGAACTCCATGATCACCCGCAAACTGTGGATACTCATCACCCTCGCTGGACTAGGTGCCGCGCTCTGGCTTGTTCTCGGCAGTTGGCCCTTTTCAGCAGAACCGGAACGACAAGCCGGCAGCGAGACCATCGATGCCTTCCTCGCAAAGCGAGCGACAGATTCTGAGCCCTCGCAAGTTGCCTCAGACCGAGAACTGCTCCAGCCGTCGGAGATGCCAGCGCTCGAAACCCGACAGGACTGGAAGCCAGCCGCGCCACCGGTGGCGCTAAAGAGCGCATGGCCCGCCATCGTGGCCGAACTCGGGACGCCGATCGATCCCAGGCGCTGGGTCACCGTCGGGTCGCTGAGCCGGACTCCGGTTCCCGATTCGGTATTCGATGAAAAATACCCTCCCGATGCCGAGGAAGGACTGCTCCTGGGGAATCGAATGCTGCTGGGCAAGGAGGCGGGCCGGTTGATTCTCGAGCGTGGCAAGACGCAATTCGACAACGGAGACTTTGAAGAGGTCGTGCTCCCGCTCGAAGAAGCTGATGACGGTACGCCCAACTCCATGAAGCTCAGCTTCTATATACAGAACACGAACGGGCAATTCCCCCGATTCGGCCTGCGGACTCAGGCGGCGGATCCGATTCCCGGTCGCCTGCTGATCACATTCATGCGTTTTGAAGATCACCCGGACATCTATGCGCTCCTGGATGAAGAACTCTACTTGCACAAAAGGCTCGAGCGGCAGAGCCAGCAGAAGGCCGTAAAGTAGGCTCGATTCTTCGAGGGCCAGAACACCATCAACCCGCGTCCAGGCACGAGACCGCAGCCGCGAGAACACTCCCGGTCCAGGCGAAGGTCGGCTGCGAGTCTCCGCTGACCGTACAGACACTGCTCTGGTGCCGATTGGGTCGGTAGAGCCCAGGCCCAGGTGCTGCGCTCAGGGACCGGCTGGGGCTACGTCAAGCCGCAGCGCGCTCAGGAAGGGCAGCAGGGCGTCGGGGTCGGCGGAGGCATCGGGGGGGAAGTGGGCTTCGAGCAGCTGGCCCTGGTCGCCCTGGGTCAGGTTGATGCGCACCAGCTCGAAGGGCGCCTCGCCGGAGCGATAGCGCACGAGATGCACGTAGTCGGTCTCGAAGGCGCCGAAGGCGATCGTGCCGCGGCCCAAGAGGCCGTCGAAGCCGGATTGGTTTTCCTTTTGGAAGCTCTCCACGCGCTTGGCCAGGGCTTCGCCGGAGGGCAGGCCGGCGAGGTCAAATTGGCGCTGGGCGGATAGCGCGGCGCCGTAGCGGCCGATCAAGACCACGGCCGGCAGCGGGCCGTGCTCGGCGCTCGCCGGGCTGGTCGGTCCGGGCACCAGCCGCAGCCAGCGCTGCTCGCTGGCCAGGGCCTTGCCACCCGCATAGAGGTAGCCCAAGGGCAGGGCCTCGCTGCTGCCGAGCAGCTCCTCGAACAGCTGGTCGCGCTCGCCGCTCTCGGCCCAGCGGCCGAGGTAGGAGATCCCCACCGCGATCGGCAGCACCAGCAGGATCAGATTGCGCAGGCTGGCCAGCAGCGTCGCCTTGGGCACTTCGGGCAGCGCCGGTCGCGGATCGCCGGCAGCGGGTGCAGAGGGGGCGGGCGCAGCGCCGCCGGCCCGCGCGGATCCCAGTGCGGGCGGAGTCCCATTCGAGGGCGATTGGCTGCTCGGAGGCGGCTGCGGGTTCGGCTCGGCCATCGGGGTCTCCGCGGAGGTCAGAGGTTCGGGAAAATTCGGCGCTTCAGGGTCCCGGCGGACGCGGCCGCCCGCTGGCGGCCCTCAGGCGCGCGGGCGGTTCTGAGCTGCGGCTCGGGCGCAGCGCAGGTCGATCGATCATCCGGCGGTCAGCGGCCTTCCCAAACCGCGAAGGGCTCGAGGAAACGCTGCAATTCGGCCTCGTCGGCGCGCTGTTCGCCGCTCGAAAGCAGCTTGAGCACCAGCGGGCGGGCGCGCTCGCCGGTCAGGTCGACTTCGAGAATCTCGAGCCGCCCCTTGGGGGCAAAGGGGCTCTCGTGGCCCTCGGTCACGTAGGCGATCGCGCCCAGCTTGCGGCCCTGCAGTTCGACCTCCAGGGCCCGCTGGCTGGTCTCGGCCTGGTCGCCGGATTGGAACACCAGCGGCTCCGGCACGCGGCTGACGTCGCCGCCCGGAGGCAGGCGCCAGAGCAAGGCCATCGATCCGGTGCCCGCGGGCTTGTCGCTGCTGAACTCCTCCTGCAGCAGGATCACCTGTTGACCGGCCAAACCCTCGACCTCCGCCTGGTCCAGATCCAGGCCCTGCATCAAGCGCCGCACGAACGGGCGGTCGGCCAGGGCCTCGAAATCGATCAGCGTCGCGCGGTAGTTGGGCGGCGGCTCCTGGCCGTAGGGCAGCACCTCGGCCACCACCGGCCAAGCCTGCTCGGGGCCGATCGCGCTCAGCACCTGGCTCATGCCGAACCAGGTCGCGCCGATCAGCAGCGCCAGGCTCAGCAGGCAGCCGCCGCCGCAGCCCCAGATCCAGGTCGGCACGCCCCGGGGCGGGCCCGGTCGGGAGGCGGCATCGGGGGTCGGCTCAGGGGTCATCGGCGGACGAATGGCGGCAGGTGAGCGGGAAGGGGTCGGTCAGGGGGTCCCGATGGGTACGTCGGCGGGCCCGGGGGGCCTGGGGAGGACTTGAATCTGGAGCGCGGCGGGCGGCCCCCGAGCGGGCCTACCGGCCGCGGTGGGGCGGGGGCGCTGGCGCTTTCAGTCCGTCCAAGCGTAGAAGCCTTGGCCAGATTTTTTGCCCAGCTTGCCTTCGGCCACCAGCCGGCGCAGCAGGGCCGGGGGCTCGAAACGGGGTCCGAGGGTCTTGGCCAGGTATTCGGCGATCGCCAGGCGCACGTCCAGGCCGACCAGGTCCGTGAGGCGCAGGGGTCCCATGGGGAATCCATAGCCCAGGACCATGGCCTGGTCGATGTCCGCGGCGCTGGCTACCCCCTCCTCCAGCATGCGGATGGCCTCCATGCCGATGGCGATGCCCAGGCGCGAGGAGGCGAATCCGGGGCGGTCCTGCACCGTGATCGGCTCCTTGCCCAGGCGTTTCCCCAGCTCCACCGTGGCGGCCACGGCTGCGGGGCTGCTCTGCTCGGCGCGCACGACCTCGACCAGCTTCATCAGGTGCACCGGGTTGAAGAAGTGCATGCCGGTCACGCGCTCCGGGTGGCGCACGGCGCCGGCGATCGCGCTGAGCGAGAGCGACGAGGTGTTGCTGGCGATCAGCACCCCGGGCCCCAGGCGCTCCCCGAGGCCACCCAGGATCTTCTGCTTGAGCGCCAGGACCTCGGGCACCGCCTCGACCACCACGTCGACCCCCGTTGCCGCGGCGAGGGCGTCGGTGTGGGTCGACAGGCGCGCCAGGGCCTGGTCGCGCTCGGCGGCGCCGAGCTTGCCCTTTTCGACCGCCTTGTCGAGGTTGGCGCGCACCTTGACCAGGGCCCGGTCGAGGGCCCCGCGATCGAGGTCGCAGAGCACGGTCTCGAGGCCGGTCTGGGCCAGCACCTGGGCGATGCCGTGGCCCATGGTGCCCGCGCCGATCACCAGCGCGCGGCGGAAGTCCTTGGCTTGCATGGGGGGTCTCCTCTGTTCAGCTTCCGGGGATGAGCACGATCTTGCCGTTCACCTGGCGGTTTTCGAGCAGCTCGTGGGCCTGGCGCACGGCGGAGAGGGGCAGCACCCGGTCGATCACCGGCCGGTAGTGGCCGCGGGCGACCCGCTCGAAGATCGTGGGCAGGGCCGAGGCCGGGCCCATGGTCGAGCCGAGCAGCGTCAGGTTCTTGATGAACAGGTGGGGCAGTTGGATCTCGACCTTGGGGCCGGTGGTGCCGCCGCAGGTGACCAAGCGCCCGAGCCGGGCCAGCGCGCGCATCGAGCCCTGCCAGGTGGCCGGTCCCACGTGTTCGACCACCACGTCCACGCCCTCGCCGCCGGTCAGCTGCTTGATGCGCCGCGGCCACTCGGGATCGCCGTGGTCCACGGCGCTCTCCGCGCCCAGCTCCTCGGCCAAGCGGCGCTTTTCCGGACTGCCGGCGGTCGCCAGCACGCGCGCGCCGAGGTGCCGGGCGATCTGGATCGCCGCCGAGCCGACGCCGCTGGCGCCCCCCACCACCAGCACGCTCTCGCCGCGCTCGAGCCCGGCGCGATCGAGCATGCCCCAGGCGGTCAGGAACACCAGCGGCACCGCCGCCGCCTGGACCGGGTCCATGCCATCGGGCAGCGGGAATACGTAGCGTTGGTCGAGGGCCACGTACTCGCAACCGAAACCGTCGCCGTGCTCGCCGCGGATCGAATAGTCCGCAGACAGATGGTCGAGCCCCTCCCGGTCCCACTCGCTCTGGCCGCTGCTGTAGCCGGGCTCGAGCGCCACCTTTTGGCCGACCCGATAGGCGCCGACGCCGGGGCCCAGGGCTGCGATCTCGCCGCTGCCATCGCAGCCCAGGATGCGCGGGAAAGCCACCGGGAAGCCGGGCATGCCGCGGCGCACCCACAGGTCCAGGTGGTTGACCGACACGCCCAAGACGCGCACCAGCACCTGACCGGGCCCCGGCACGGGCACGGGGATCCGCTCCAGGGCCAGTTCGGCGGGGCCGCCGTGGCGGTGGATGCGCACGGCCTGCATGGTCTCGGGCAGCTTCATGGGGCGATGGGATTGGGGGGGGACGGCGCGGTGGCGGGCCCGTCGATCGCTCGGGAGGTGCGGAGACCGCGGAGCGGAGCTCAGGGGCCCCCGGGAGCGGAGCGGGGCCCCTCGGCCCGCGCACCGGCCCCGGCTCGCCCGCCTCGCAAGCGGGGCGGCTCGAAGGCCCCGGGAGCGGAGCGGGCGGACCGCCCCGAAACCGGGGGGCTCACTTCCCGCGGCAGCGGGGCGGGGTCACTTGCCGAGGAAGCGGGGCGGGCGTTTTTCGGTGAAGGCGCGGATGCCTTCCTTGGCGTCCTCGCTGGTGAACAGGCGCTGCTGCAGCTCGCGCTCCAGGGCCAGGCCGGCCTCGAGCGGCACCTCGAGGCCGCTCTGCACGGCGCGCTTGATGTGCCCCACGGCGGTCGACGAGCGTCCCGGCCGCAGGAAGGTCCCCGCGTATTCGAACACGCGCTCGAGGAACTCCGCTTCGCTGGCCGCTTCGATCTGGCGGTCGACGATGCCCAGGCGCTCGGCCTCGTCGAAGTCGAAGGTGCGCCCGCTGGCCATCAGCTCGATCGCGCGCGGTTTGCCGAGCAGGCGCCCGAGGCGCTGGGTGCCGCCGGTGCCCGGCAGCACGCCCAGGGCCACCTCGGGCAGGCCGCACTTGCCCGAGCCGCGCCGGGCGATGCGCAGGTCGCAAGCCAAGGCGATCTCGAGCCCGCCGCCGACGCAGTGGCCGCCGATCGCCGCCAGCACCAGCTTGGGCGTATGTTCGAGGCGCAGCAGGGTCTCGTTGGCGTGCAGGCAGAAGTTGTACTTGAAGTTCGGCTCGACCGCATCGAGCATCGAGATGTCGGCCCCGGCGCAGAAGAACTTCTCGCCCGCCCCGGCGATCACGATCAGCTCGACGGCCGCATCGAAGCGCGCCCGCAGGATCGCTTCGTCCAGGTCGCGCATCATCGCGTAGCTGTAGCCGTTGGCCGGCGGGTTCTCGAGCGTGATCAGGGCCAGTCCGGCGCCGCTGGCGTAGCGCGCCTTGCCCTGGGGCAGGGGCTGTGCGGCGGAGAGATCGGAGAGTCGCGGCATGGTGGCTGTGGCGTGCGGGTGGATGGAAGGGCTTGGCCCGCGCGGGTCTCGGGGCGCTCGCTCCCTGGGCGCGGAGCCCGGCAGGGCCAGGCGAGCGCAGCGTTGGCCCGCGGCGCTCGCCGGGGCGCGGAGGCGGCGCCGCGCTCCCGGCGGCCCCGAGGTTCAGCGATAGGGATCGGGCCGGGCGAGGAAGTCTTGCACGTAGCGCCGCACGCCTTCCTCGAGGGGCGTGGTCGCGCGGCCGTAGCCGGCGGCGCGCAAGCGCTCCAACCGAGCCTCCGTGAAATATTGGTATTTCTCGCGGATCTCGAGCGGCGTATCGACATATTCGACCCGCGCTGTCGTTCCCAGCGCGGCGTACACGGCGCGGGTCAGGTCCAGGAAGGAGCGCGCGCGGCCCGAGCCGCAGTTGAACAGGCCGCTGACCTCGGGGTGGTCGTAGAGCCACAGCATCACGTCCACGCAGTCCCCCACCCAGACGAAGTCGCGCAGCTGGCCGCCGTCGGCGTATTCGGGCCGGTGCGAGCGGAACAGGGTCGCCACCTCGCCCCGCGCCGCGCGCGGATAGGTCTTGGCCACCACGCTCATCATCGCGCCCTTGTGGCCTTCGTTGGGGCCGTAGACGTTGAAGAACTTGAGTCCGGCCCACTGCGGCGGCAGGGCCGCTCCGGAGGCCACCAGGCGCGCCACGCGCCGGTCGAAGGCGTGCTTGCTCCAGCCGTAGGCGTTGAGCGGCCTCAGCCGCGCCAAGGCCGCCAAGGAACCGTCGTCGTCAAAGCCCTCCGCGCCATCCCCGTAGGTGGCCGCCGAGGAGGCGTAGATCAGGCGCGCCCCGCGCCGCGCGCACCAGTCGAACAGGTCCAAGGACAGGCGCAGGTTGCTGCGCACGATCAGGTCCGCATCGCGCTCGGTGGTGGCCGAGATCGCCCCCATGTGGAACACCGCGCGCACGGTGCCGCGGTGGGCGTCGAGGAACGGCAGCAGCTCCTCGGGGGTGATCAGGTCGGCCAGCTCGCGCTTGGCCAGGTTGCGCCACTTGTCGTCGCTCCCCAGCCGATCGGCGACCACCAGCTCCGTTTCGCCGCGCTCCTCGAGGGCGGCGACCAGGTTGGATCCGATGAATCCGGCGCCGCCGGTGATGACGATCATGGCTCGCGGGAGTGGGCGTGTGCGGGCGGTTGGGAGCCGCGCCCCGGGAGCCGCTTGGCCCCGGTCCCGACTCCTGGGGGCAAGGAGTGTATCCAGCGGGGCTGCCGCAGCGCCGCTCCCCGCCGGCGGCCCGAACGGGCCGGCGTGCGTCAGCCGAGGCGCGGGCCCGCAGCCGCGGACGGGGCCGCCGCGCGGGTGGCGTCCGGGGGCGGACGTGCGCTACAGGGGCTCGAGCTCCTCGATCAGGGGCAGCGGCAGGCCGATCTCGGCGATCTCGACCGCTCCGGCCAGGCGCGGTCCCTGCCCCCGCAGCAGCCCCGGCTTCCAGGCGCCGAAGCACACCGTGCCCACGGCGCGCAGCGGCGGTCCCCACAGACGCCCGTCGTCCGCATCCAGCCCGCTGGGCAAGTCCAAGCACAGGATCGGCGCCGAGCTGGCGGCCAGGCGCTCGAGCAAGCCGAGGAATGGCGGCCCGATCGGCCGCGAAAGCCCGGTGCCGAAGAGCGCGTCGACCACCAGGGTCTCGGCCCGGAGGTGGGCTTCGAGTTGTTTCAGGCTTTCGGCCTCGACCGGCGCCAGCCCGTCGCCCGACCCAAGCGGCAGGATCGGGAAGGGGGCCGTGGCGGCGGCGCTCCCGGCCAGGTCCTGGTGCAGGGCCAGCTCGGGCGAGCGGCGGCGGCCGGCGTCCGCGCGAAACACGGGCAGCAACACGGGCCGATGGCCCTGGTTGGCCAGGGTGCGCGCCAGGCAGAAGCCATCCCCGCCGTTGTTGCCCGGTCCCGCCAGGATCAGCACCGGTTGCTCGGGTCCGCGGCCGGCGGCCGCCAGCCAGCGCCGGACCGCGGCCGCGCTGGCCCGGCCGGCGTTCTCCATCAGCAGCTCGGCGGGCACGCCACGCTGCACGGCGGCCTGGTCGACGGCGCGCATGGCGGCCGCGCTGGCCTGGCGGCGCCAGCCCAGGTAGGCGCCGCCGAGCGGATCGATCGGCAATCGCGGAAAGCGCTCCGCCATGGGGCTCAACGCTCGGAGAAGCGCGCCTGAGCCAGACGTCCGCCGGTCGACTCGCACAGCCGGCGCCAGGCTTCGGCCAGGCGCTTGCTCTTGGGCTCCTCGGTCAGCACCGCATGAAACACCGTGCCGCGGAAACGGGCCTGCTCGAGCAACAGTTCGACCATCAGCCCGAGCTCCCAGTGGGCACCGCCGGTCGGGGCGCCATCGCTGAAGATCGCGATCGAATCGACCGGATCGCTGCTGCGCACGACCTGCACCGCAGCCCACAGGTTGCCCTTGCCGCGCAGGGTCGAGGCCCGAAACCAATCGGCGGCGGCCGCGATCTTCTTGGGCGTGGCCGTGGTCAAGCGCGGTCCGTAGGGATCCGGTTCGGTCGCGTAGGGCACGAGCAGGAAGCTGCTGCCCTCGGACAGGGCCTCCAGGCAGCGCGCGAGCTCCACGTCGACCAGCGATTTCATCGTGCGCCCCTGTTCATCCTTGTTCCACATCGAACCGGACATGTCGATCAGGAACGCCACGGGGCCCGGGGGGATCGGCAGGCCCACCAACCGCGCGCTGGTGGAGCCGTCGTCCTCGACCGCGGCGCCGCCCCCCAGGCGCCCGAAGAACTCGGGCGGCAGGCCTTCGAGCCAGCGCTCCCAGGGGCGGGGATCGGCCCGGTGGAACAATCCGCTGGCGCCCTGCAGGGCCGCCACGAGGGCCCCCTTGGTCAGGGCGTCCGGCTCGACCCCCAGGCGCTCGATCATGGCCGCCAGCACCGCCCGGCTGGGGTAGGCCGCCAGGGCGCGCACCGCCACCCGGCGCACCGACGCCTCCCGGTCGATCAGGAGGCGCTGGCCGCGGCCCAGCAGTTGTTCGGCCTGCTGGGTATGCCAGGCGACCCCTTCGGCCCCGGCGGCCAGGTCGCGCTCGCGGCCGAGGGCCAGGGCTTGGCCCAGGCCCCCCAGGGCCAGCGCCGACCCGGCGCGCTCGAGGGGCTCACGGCATTCGAGCCCCGCGTCGAGCCAGGCCCAGGTCGAGGCGTCGGGCCAGGCCGCGGGAGCCGTTCCCGGAGCGACGGCCGCGGCGCGGGGCGCCGCGAAGGTGAAGGCCACCCGGGCGGCCGCCCGCACCTCCGGATCCTTGTCCTTGCTGGCCAGGCGCTCCAGGGCCTCGAAGGCGGCGCGGTCCTTGGGGCCCGCGGCCTGCGCCAGGCGCAGGCCGCGGGCCAGCCGTTCGAAGCTGTAGCAGGCCAGCCGGCGCACCTCGCTGCTGTCGTCGGAGAGGGCCGGCCCGAGCTCCGCGGCGGCGAGGGTCTCGAAGCGCCCGAGGGCCTCGGCGACGCGCTCGCGCACCAGGTCCGCTTTGGCGGTCAAGCCCTCGCGCCCGAGCAGGCGCTCGCGGGTGGCCCAGTCGCAGCCCGGGATCAGGATCTGGGCCTCGTCGGCCACGGGCGCGGCCTCATCGCACAGGGCCTTCAGCACCAGGCGCCAGGCCTCCGGGCGATCGAGCTCCGCCAGGCGCCGCACGGTGGTGCGCCGCACCATCTCATCCGGGGATTGCAGGGCCGCTTCGAGCTCGGCCATCTGCGCGGCGCCCGCGGGCGCCTCCGCGCGCGGAGCGACCGCGGGGTTGCGCTCCGCAGCGGCGGCCTCCACCGCGGAGCCCCCGTCCGTACCCGGCGACGGCGGCAGCAGCAGGAGCAGGGCCAGGCAGATGGCGGGGGGAAGCATGGAGGAAGGGGGCGGAGGTCTTGGGCAGCGCGGCCGGCGGGCAAGCCACACCCCTAGAGACCGGGGTCAGCGCTGGAGGTAGCGGTTCTCCGGCGGAAAAAACAGGCGGCCGGCCGATTCGGCCTCCAGTTCGAGCACCTCGCGGATCAACAGCCCGCTGTCCTCGAAACCGCGCTCGCCCAGCTCCTGCAGCAGGCGATCGCCGCCGCGCGCCAGGAACGAGTTGGTCGCCAGCCGGTAGCGGCGGGCCGGATCGAGCGGCAGGCCGTCGTGCCAGGCGCGCACGAATTGGGAGCGGCCTTCGGCGTCCAGCCGGTACTCGACCAACAGGCCGCTGAGCTCGAGATTGGCGCGCTCCTTGCCGGTCAAGGCCCGCGCGAGCACGGATTCGAGCTCCGCCCCGCTGAGCTCGAGCACCACCAAGGTGTTGTCGAAGGGCATCACCTCGAACAGGTCGCGCCGGGTCAGGGGGCCGGGGGCCAAACCCTTGCGGATGCCGCCCCGGTTGTGCAGGGCCACATCGGCGCCGGAACGGCGCCGGAAGGCATCGGCCAGCCAATTGCCGAGGCCCCCGGAGCGGAAGCGATCGGCGGTCGGGCCGGCGTCGACCAGCTCCGCGACCACCTCCCCCAGCGAGGCCGAAGCGCGCTCGACCAGGGCCGCTAGCTCGGCCGCGAACTCCGCTGGCACGGCCCCCGCGGGGGGCGGCTGGTCCAGGTCGATCAGGCGCGAGCGCTGCTCGAGCACGCGTCCCGAGGGCCGCTCGAGGAACAGGTCGACGCGCCCGAGGGCACCGGCCTTGGAGCCGGCCTGCACGATCAAGGTGCGACCCTGGCGCACGCCCTCGCGCAGGAATGTGTGGCTGTGCCCCCCCACGATCAGCGGCAGGTCCGGGGCCGCCTGGGCCAGCTCGTTGTCGTCCTCGACCCCGAGGTGGGTCAGGGCCAGGGTCAGCTCGACGCCCGCCGGCAGCTCGGAGCGCACCCGCGCCAGGGCCTGCTCGGGCGGCTCGAACAGCAGGCTGCGCGAGTCCGGATGGCTGATGTAGGGCGTCGACGGGGTGACCAAACCGACCACGGCGATGTCGAGCCCGCCGCGCTGGAACAGCCGCACCCCGTCGACCCACGGGGGCCGGCTCGGGGAGCCGTCGAGCTCGCGCCGCGCCAGGTTGGCGCACAGGGGGCGGATGCCCGTCTCCGCCAGCAGGTGCTCGAGCGGCGGCAGCCCCAGGTCGAACTCGTGGTTGCCGAGCGCCAATGCGTCGTAGCCCAGGCGGGACAGCAGCTTGCAAAAGGGCACCCCGCCGTCGAGGGCGCCCTCGGGCGTGCCCTGGAACCAATCGCCGCCGTCGAGCAACAACAACTCCGCGCCCGCCGCGCGCGCCTCGGCGCGCACCGTCTCGATCGCCACCAGCAGGCGCTCGAGCCCGCCCACGCTGCGGCCCGGCTCGGAGAGCCAGGTGGCCGGGCGCGCCAGGGCCTGGCCGTGCACGTCGTTGGTGTGCAGCACGATCAGGTGCAGGGGCTCGGGCGCCGTCTGGGCCAGGGCCAGCAGGAGGGGCAGCAGCATCGGAAGACCGGGCCAGGGGGGCGTGGAAAGCGGAACGGCTGGGCTGGGAAGGCCGCGCGGCCCCGCCCGCGGCAGCCTAGCAGCCGGGCCGGCGCGCGCAGGCGCGGATCCCGGCCGCCGCGGCCGCCCGCCGACGCACGCCCGGCTGTCGAAACGCGCCGCCGAAGGTCACGGGCCGGGCGCCAGCTCGAGCTGCAGGCGGTCCGGGAAGCTGACCGAGTAGCCCCAGTCGAAGCTGGCCCGGGAGCCGGGTTCGACCCGCAGCGGGAAGACCAGCAGCCCGCGCTCTTCGCGCTGGGCCCGGAAGCGTTCGTCCGGGGAGGGCTGCAGCTGGCCGCGCTCGAGCTCCACCGCGATGCGCGAATCGTTGCTGATCGGCAGAGCCTCCTCGACGAACACGGTCACGGGGCGGCCGGGCCCAGCCGCCAATTCGATGCGCCAGCGCTGATCGAGGCGTCGCCGCGAGCCGAACAGACCCGGGGCCTGGCTCTTGTCGAGCAGGGCCGTGCGCGCGATCGACAGCCGCGGATCGAGGCCCAGGGGCAGCTCCAGCTCCTCCCCGGAAAAGCGCCGCGGGAGCTCGGCCTTGCCCACGAAATCGCCCTCCAAGTAGACGCTGGCGCTGCCCGGCAGCAGCGTCTTCTGGCCCTGATAGCGCAGCCGGCCCACGCGCCAGACGCCCGCCCCCTGGGCCGGGGCCGCGAAGTGCTCGATCGCGATCGGCAGGCTCGCGCTATCGATCGGCACGGTGCGGCGCCCGCCGCTGACCAGGTCGCTGCGACCGGGGACCTGCCAGACCTCGAGTGCACGCGCGGCCGAAGCCGCCTCGGAGCCGGGCGGGGGCGGCGCCTGGGCCTGCAGCACCGCATCGCCATAGGTGTAGGGATCTTGGACGGGTTCGTGCACCCGCGCCGACCAGCGCGGCAAGGGCGGGCGGGAGGCACCGCGCTCGGGCTCGGCGGTGCTGAGCTCGAGGCTGACCCCGCTCCAGTCCTCGCCGGTCGTCTGCTCGATCTCCGCGCGGATCAGCAGCTCGAGCGTCGGCTCGCTGTCGAAGCCGCGCACGCGCAGGTCGTAGACCGGCCGCCAGGACGCGCCCTTGCGCGGGTATTCGAGCTCCAGCAGCGCCGGCTCCTGGCCGCTCAGGACCACGTCGATCTCGAGCTCGCGTTGCAGAGCGCGCGGCTGGACGAAGCGCTTATCGATCGCGGTCAGGCGCTCTTCGAGCGGCGCGAGCTCGTCGACGATCCCGTTCAGCTCCAGGTCGTAGGCCGCCAGCCGGCCCGAGGTCCAGGCCAGCACCTCCTCGCAGCGGAGCGTGTCGGCCCCACCGCCCTGCCCGATCGCCTCCAGGCGCAGGATCACCCCGCGGCGCAGCTGCCCGAGCGTCTCCCGGCGCTGCTCCAGCAGCCGCACGCGGCGCGCGAGTTCGGCCCGTTCCGCTTCGAGCGGCAAGAGGTCCGTGCGCAGGTCGCGCGGCTGCCCGAGGCGCAGCGCGCCGACCTGCCCGCCCCGCAGGCGCAGCACCAGCTCGCTCTCGTCGACGCTGGCCGGCAGGGCGGGCAGCCGGAAGGTGCCGGAGCTCGCGACCCGCGCCCGTCGCCGAACCAGGGCCGTGGAGCTCGACAGGGTGACCCTGTCGATCGGCGCCGCCAGCTCCGGGAGCGCTGCGGAAGCCGGCGCCTCGGCCGCGGGGACCTGAGACGCGGGGAGCAGCAAGCTGGCGAGCAGCAGCGAACCCAGGGTGAATGCGGTCAGCATGGGGCGAGCTTGGGGCTGGGGGTTTGGGGCCAGGGCCGAACGGCCGCGCTCCGGGGCCCGGGGAGCGCAGGCGCTCGGCGCGAACGATCGGGATGATCGCACAGCCAGCGGAGAACCCCGTTCGCAGGCGGCGAGCGGACCAAGCCGCGGCAGCGGGAGGCTCCCGGACCGCGCCCGGCCGGGCGGGCTCGGACGCGGCCCCCGCGGGTCGACCGGGCCCGGCCAACGGCCCCCACCGGGCGCCCCCCCGCCGCCGCCGAGGGACGCGGGCTCCAAAGCGGCCCCCGGCCCCACCCAGGCCGTCCCGCCTTCCCGCCCCGCCTTCCGCCCCCCGCGCCGGCCTGCCGGCGGGATCCCAGAGCGCGCCAACCCGGCCTGCGGAGCGGACCGGGCAGGGCAGCGGAGCCCGCGGAGTCCCCCGGTGGCGTCGCAGGCGGACACGCGCCCGTCGGGCGCTGACTTCGATGCGCAGCCCGAAGCGGCCCCGCCGCACCGGGCGCGGCGTAGGGCGCGGTCGGGTCGATCGCCGCAGGCGCCTCGCGGTCCCACCCGGCGCCCGCGGCTCGGCGCGCCAGCCCCCCGAGACCCCCGAGGAGCGGGACGCGGCACGGCGCGCCGCCCCGAAACGGCAGCTGGGCCGCCCGAGGGCGGCCCAGCTGCGGGCGCAAGCGCCGGCGTCGGCGCCCGGACGGACCCCGGGCCGGCGCGCTCTCAGGTCCTCAAATGGCCGCGTCCTTGCCCATGTCGAGGGTGGCGATGAACTGGTTCTCGCGCTGGCCGTACTGGTGCATGCCGCCGGTGCGCTTGCCGAAGATCTGGCTCAGGTTCTTCAGGCCCAACTTGAAGTCGTCCATCATGCCGTAGCCGGACACCACCGCGTGCTGGTACCACAGGAAGGCCAGCAGGGTCCAGTCGAAGACCGGGTTCCTGGGCATGCGGATCAGGGAGCGCACCAGCTGCTCGCCGAAGGGCAGGTAGACCGCCACGTTGAACAGCTTCTGCAGGTTCACGACCTCCTTGACGTCGGCGCGCTTCATCTGGCTGTCGTACTGCAGCGACGGGCCGATGTCCTTGTCGACGTCGACGCGGTTCAGCTGGAAGTCCTGACGGCCCAGCTCGGTCGAGCGGAAGGGGCGGTAGATCAGCACCGTGCAGCCGTTGGGCTTGATCGCCTTGTTGGTGCGCACCGTGTTGAACATGTCCTCCAGCGATTCCGCGGGAGAGCCCATGATGTTGTTGGTGCGGTAGGTGATCTTGTGCTTGCGCAGCAGCTTGGGGATGCCGTAGACGACCTTGTCGGTGTAGCCCTTCTTGTAGACCTTGAGGCGCACGTCCTCGCTGCCCGACTCGAGGCCGAACTGCACCGAGACGCAGCCGGCCCGGGACATGGCCTTGATGTCCTCTTCGTCCAGGTAATTGATGTTGACGTTGCAGGCGAAGGGCAGGCCCACGCGCTTGGGCCACTTGTCGGCGAACTCCTGGATCCAGCCGCTCTCCATGTTGAGCGCGGCGTCCCCGAAGTTGACCATGCGGAAGTTCGGGTAGCGGGCGAGGATGTCGTTCATCTCCTCGCACAGGTAGTCCACCGACTTGGTGCGGTTGAACTTCTCGCCCTTCTTGCCGCTGATCCACTCCTTTTTCATCAGGCCCACGGAGCAGTAGGTGCAGCTGTTCTGGCAGCCGCGGCTGGCGTGGACCTGCATGACCCGCTTCGAGGCCAGGAACGGGTACTTGTAGAAGATGTCGACGTCCGGAAAGGGCAGCGTGTCGAGATCCTGGATCACCGGGCGGATCGGCGTCATGTAGGGCTCGCCGTCCTTGAGGTGGCCGACGTTGGGGATGCCCTCGATCGAGCGCCCGGCCTCCCAGGCGTTGATCAGGTCGAGCATGGCGTACTCGGCCTCGCCCTTGGTGATCGCGTCGATGTACTCGGCGTCCTTGAGCACGCCGTAGTCGAAGGACGGGTGCGGACCGCCCATCACCGTCTTGAGGTGGGGCAGGGCTTTCTTCCAGCCGGCGATGTTGCGGTAGGCCCAGGTCTCCTGGCCCGTGGTGGCGTAGATGCCGATCACGTCGGGCCGCCAGGCCTGGACGGTGCGGTGGAAATCGGGCTCTTCCGCGGTGATGAAGCAGTCGGTCTGGTGGCCGTGCTTCTTGAGGACGCTCGAAAGCACCTTGATGCCCTCGAACTCGTGACAGGTCGTGACGATGAACGCGACGCGGGCCAAGTCGGCCTCCGGGGGTGGGAGCGCGAAGGGGAGCCGCCGGCCGGCGCGCAGGTTGCCGCGGGGGCAACCGCGTCGGGCACGGCCGGGGCGGAGGAGGAGTCGCCGCCGGTGCGGCGGCGGGAGGACGCGCGGACCGGGGGGGTGAGTTCCCGGGCGAAGCGTGAAACCTGCCGTACACTGGAGACGTCCCCTAGGATACTTCCTGTGTCGTGCGGCGGGGGCCGCCGAGGCAAGCCCCCGAGCGGGGCTTCCCACGGCCTCAGCTCCCCGCCCGCGGCTTCCCCGGACCTCCGCCGACTCCCCGGCCCGCGGTTGTCCAGGTTCCTGGCTCAGCACGCCGCCCGCTGCGCCCGCCACCCCCCGTCCCGCCCGGCCTCCCGGCCGCCCTCCCCTCCTGGGTCCATGGTCCGACGCCTGCGCATCGCCCTCGTCCAGACGTACCACCCCTACACCCAGTTCACCCACGTCCACCCCCTGGGGATCATGATGATCGCCTCGGTGGCCCGCGAGCGCGGTCACGGCGACGTGAAGATCCTCGACATGAAGGTCGAGGGCTGGACCCCGGAGCGCTGCCTGGACGAACTGATCGCCCTCGAGCCCGACGTCGTCGGCCTCTCGGCGATGACCTACGAGGCCGGCTGCATGCACGCCCTGGCCAAGCTGGTCAAGCACGCCCTGCCCAAGGCCAAGATCGTGTGCGGCGGGCCGCACCCCAGCGTGGCCGCCGAGGACGTGCTCAAGGACGAAGCGGTCGATTTCGTGGTGCGCGGCGAGGGCGAGTACACCTTCGCCGAGCTGTTGGACGGTCTGGCCCAGGACCGCAGCGAGTGGAGCGAGTGCCAGGGGCTGTCCTGGCGCCGCGGCGCGGAGGTCGTGCACAACCCCGACCGCGCCGCCCCGCCCAACCTGGACGAGATGCCCTTCCCGGCCTGGGACCTGGTCGATCACCACAAGTATCACAAGGTGCCGCGCGGCGGCGTGATCTACGCCCACAAGGAGTTCGCCACGATGTTCTCCTCGCGGGCCTGCCCCTGGCGCTGCACCTACTGCCACAACAGCTACGGCAAGACCTTCCGCGAGCGCTCCGCCGAGAACGTCCTGGCCGAGATGAAGCTCCTGGTCGAGGATTACGGGGTCAAGGAGTTCGTCTTCATGGACGACATCTTCAACTTCAAGCCGGAGCGCGCCAAGAAGATCGCCCGCGGCATCATCCAGAACGGCTGGGACATCAAGCTCACCTTCCCCAACGGCTTCCGCGGCGACATCCTCGACGAGGAGCTGGTTGACCTGCTCAAGCAGGCGGGCATGTACCGCTGCATGATCGCGGTCGAGTCCGCCAGCCCGCGCATCCAGAAGGTGATGAAGAAGAACCTCAAGATCGACAAGGTGCGCCACATCGTCGATTACGTGGCCAAGAAGGGGGTCATGGTCCACGGCGCGTTCATGCTCGGGTTCCCCACGGAAACCGAGCAGGAGATGGAGGAAACCATCGAGTGGGCGGCCAGCTCCTCGTTCCACACCGCCGCCTTCTTCCGCGTGATCCCCTTCAAGGGCACCGAGCTGTTCAGCCAGGTGCAGCACGCGGGCTACGAGCTGCCCTCGGACTGGTCGAAGTGGGAGCCCTACCAATCGGAGATCAACCTGTCCGAGGTACCCGAGGACAAGATCTACGCCCTGCGCAAGAAGGCCTACCGGCGCTTCTACCTGAACCCGAAGCGCATGCTGCGCCTGTTCAGCCTGATCCCGAACAAGAGCAACATGCTGCCCTTCCTGACGCTGCTCTTCGCGCGCCGGGCCTACGCCCGGTGAGCGCCCGGTGAGCGCGCCCGGGGCGCGGGCCGGGGCCGCGCCGCGAGCCCTGGCCCCGCGAGCCCTGGCCCCGCGGGCGCAGGCCACGGGGCCGGCACCAAAGGACCGCCCCGGGGCCCATCGATCAAGAAATCGCAAAGAGCCGCGCGGCCTTGGACGCGGAAGCGGAGCGGGCCGGGATATCGGGAGGCTGCCGGGCGGGCGCAGCTCGGGCGGAGGCCCGGGCCTGGCCTTCGGGGGCTCGCGTAGCGCCTCCGAAACCAAGCTCGACGCGGGCGTAAGGACGCCTTCCGCTGCCGCGGCCCGCGGGGCGCGCCGGCGCGGGCGGCGCTTGCGGGCGAAGGGCCGCGCCGGACGGCGGCGGAGCCCCGCGG
>ERZ1066133.69-NODE-69-length-57350-cov-9.977014_pt1 | contig 57350 bp, 50 predicted proteins | sample MGYA00382780_ERZ1066133 | MGnify/ENA primary metagenome ERZ1066133 (study PRJEB33369, sample SAMEA5778363) | biofilm metagenome | biome: Industrial cooling water; feature: Water cooling tower basin; material: Biofilm | place: United Arab Emirates | collected... | reverse complement strand
GATCGTGGGTGTGCCAGCCCCGGCGTTGAAGGTGTCCACCGCACCGAACAGGCCGCTGGAGAGCAGTTTGCTCTGCACATCGGCCGCGCCGTTCGCGACCGACAGGGAGTGGACCATCAGAGCTCTGGGCAAGCGCTTGGCACCGGCGTATGCGAAGGGCGCCCACAACACGACCGCCAGAGCCCACGCGAACACGAGAACACAGCGGTTCATGCAAAGGACTCCAGTATTCCCCGTCCAAATCGATGACCGGTTACCGATCACAACCCGTTTCACGCGGCCGAGCGGCGGAGGGTGGCGACATTCGGGCATCGCCGGACCGAGCGATCCCCAGCGGCGGGAACGGCCCGCGCGAGGCATGTGATCACGGCCCTTCGTGCCTTGAGGCCATAAGGATACAGGCGTTGGGGCAACGCCCGAACCCTCACCAAGTTCGGGCTTCCCGCAGAAATTCCCTCAGAGGGCATCCGGCCCAAGGCGGGCGGCCAAGGGCTCGGCCGACGCCTCCGGCGATCGCCAGGTCACACACCTGCGGTCGCTCCGATGAACACGAGAACCCCTCCGGCGCGGCGGGTCCTTCGTGGGTACTGGAAGATCGCGCAGGCACACCGGTCCAATAGCGGCGATACGGGGCGGAGCAAGCAAGCGGGTATCACGGGCAGATCAACTGGTTGTACGCATCAGCGAAGGCGACGAAGTCCGTGTCGTCCACGAGCGTGTCCGAGTTGAGATCCGCGGGGCAGCCGACGGGCATGGCGGGGTCGGAGCAGAGCAGCAGGTTGTAGGCCTCGGCGAAGAGCACAAAGTCGCTGTCGTCCACGAGGCCGTCGCTGTTGAGGTCCGCCGGGCAGCGCTCCACTGCGGCCCAGAACCCCGTCGCGACCTGGAAGCCGCCGCCGGTCGCGTACTGCGGAGCGGAAGCGGACGTTTGACCGATCGTGATCGAGGCCGTGAATCCGCTGCCGGAGATCGGGCCGCCGCCGCTGGCGACGACCACCGGGCCGAGGGTGAATCCCGCAAGCACGGCCTGCGTGATGGCGGCCGCGACGAGCGACGAGGCCGCGAACACATGGAAGCATCGCATGGGTGATTCCTTTCCTGCGTGAGTCGATCACTTGGTCGACGGCCTGCTCGACATCACCATTGATTCGAGCCGCTCCAGACGGGCCTTCAGGGCGTCGATCTCGCGCTGCTTGGTGATCGAGTCCTCGCTGCGGCTGGCGGTCTGGTTGAGCAGTTCCGCCCGAAGCGCCTCGTTCTCGGCCTTGAGTTCACGGTGCATCTCCTGCAGGGCCCCGATCGCAACGACTGACATGTGGGAGTAGTCCACTGTGAGCATGTCCTTCGACTCATCGCCGACGACGAAGCGGGGGAGGATGCCCTTCACTTCTTGAGCGATGAAGCCGGTGTCGCGCTTCCCGTCGGCGATCCAGCGGAAGTTCACGGGGCGAAGCTTGAGGGCCGCGTCGAGCAAGCCGTCGGCGGGCGTGACGTCGGACTTCAGACGTGCGTCGGAGACGGCGGACCAGTTGCCGGCCCCCGAGAGACGCGCGAACTGTCCGGAGCCGATCGCCGGAGTGATCTCGAAGAAGCCCACATCGCTCACCCGCATGCCGGTTCGATTGAACTGTGCCGCGGCCGTGGGGTTGGTGAGATACAGGTGCCACCCGCTCCCGACGTTCTGCTTCATGATCTCCAGCCGCACGTCCGAGCTGGGGTTCGTCAGACCGATGCCGGCGTTGGTGGTCAATGCCATCGAGTGGCCGAGGAAGAGGCTGCTGGTGAGGATCGGCACGTTGAAGCTGTTCGCCGTGATGTTGTCCGCGGTGATGCTCCCCGTGACGTTCGCGTTGCTCGCCTGCAGGGACGACGCCGTGACCGCGCCGCTGAAGACCCCGTTGGATCCGCTCACCGTCGGTGCTGAGACGGTGCCTCCGAACGCGAACGTCGCCCCCGCGCTGCGGTTGGAGATGAACGTCGAGATCGGGTAGTCCGCGTTGGGCTCGAAGTTCGACGTGCCGCGCGAGTAACTGTTGTTGCGGCTGACAAACCACTCGATCGGCGAAGGCGAGCTCAACTGCACCGTGAAGACCTCTTGTGCCGAGGCCGTCGCCGTTGCATCGAACGTGAACCGAGTCCGTACGGGAATCGTGGTGTTCGCCGGCACGACCGCGGTCGTGACCGCGACCGGCGTCCCATCAGCGCCAAGCCCTCGGAACAGCTTCGCAGTAATCGTTGCGTCGGTCCCGGTCAGGTTGCGGAACGAATCCTCGATCGCTCGGACCTCGCCGGCGTAGGCGGTCGTGAACGACTGCCAGCGGATCCCGTTGTTGAGCAGCGTCGTCGTGATCGGCGCCGAGGGCGCAATGGTCTGATCGAGGAACACCGCCGCTGTCACCTGCAGACCGGGGATCGTCAGCGCCATCGGTGCCGCGCCGATCTGCTGCCGCGGCGTCAGTGTCTCGAAGGTGCCGGGGCCGGTGCGCACGCCGATCTCCACCCACCGCTCCTGCGTCGACCCAAAGAGCTGCGGGTCAAAGTCCGGCGAGGCGGAGAACACACCCTGCGCCACGTCCACAGTCTGCGTGACCTCCTGAAGCGGCGTCCCGCCGGTCGCGGTCGAGTACAGCGTGAACCGCAGCACGTTCGCCCCGTTCACGGGCTGACCGGTGTCGGTGCGAAGAACGCCCTGGATCGAGGAAAGGGCCTGGGCGTTCGCCGGGCTGACGAGCGCCGAAGCGAAGGCCGAAGAGAGAACCATCGCGGTGACGAGATGCTGTGCGGCCTTGAATCGAATCGGAACCATGTCGTTGTCTCCGTTAGGGGTGCAAGCAGTCGGTCCTGCCATTACGCGTGCCTAGAGCACGCAAACCCTCACTCATTCCGCGCTGTTCTTCACTGGCGGCAACCGCTGCATCGCCGCCTCGAGCTTCTCGATGCGCTCACGGAACTCCCGCAGCTCGCGGTTCTCCCGCTCCAACCGCGCAACCTTGGCCTCGAGCTGCTGCACCGCGCCGATGGCGACCACCGACAGGTGCGGGTAATCCACCGTGAGCATCTCACGGGACTCATCGCCCAGCACGAACGACGGCAGCACGGCGCGGACTTCCTGCGCGATCAAGCCGGTGTGCGTTGTGCCATCCGCGTTCCAGCGAAAGGTCACCGGGCGGAGCTTCAGCGCGGCTTCCAGCAAGCCCTCAGCGGGCGAGATGTCGGATTTCAGGCGTGCATCCGAGACCGCGGACCACGCGCCGGTGCCAGAGAGGCGCGCGAGGTTGGAACCCGAGATCGCGTTCGAGACCTCGAAGAAGCCCGCATCGCTGACGCGCATGCCGGTGGTGCGGAACGCGGCGTTGGCAACGACATCGTTGGTGATGTGGATCTGGAAGCCACTGGGCAGGTTCGGCGTGCGGACCTGCAGCTGGGCCGTCGGCACCGATGTGCCGATGCCAAGGCCGCCGAGCACACTGGCGGCGTCGGCGGCCACCGGCCCGTTGATCACCGCGCCGTCTGCCGTCAGTGTGCCTGTGATAGTCGCCGCCGTCGCGTTGAGCTGGGTGATGTCGGCCCGTCCGATGGACGCCGTGCCTTCGGTGGTGATGCCGGAAGCCTGGACCACCCCGTCAAACGTGTACGTGCCCGGCCCGGTGTGCGAGGTGAAGAGGGTCTGGACGTAGAAGTCGCCTTGCAAGTTCACCGTTGGATTCGGCGTGCCCGACTTGCCGCCGGGGTAGACGCTGCTGATCGAGCCGGACCAGAGGAGATCGTCCGAGGCAATGGGGTGGATCTGCACCGTGAACACATCACCCGCGCCGAACGCGATGCCACTCGGCAGCGTGATGAGTCCCACTGCGGAGTTCCGGGAGATGGTGAATGTCGTGGTGACGTACGCCGGCTTGGAGACGCCCTGGCCGGGGTGAATCGACAGGGTACCCGTGATGGAACTGCTCCCAACATTGCGGAGCATCGGGACGATCGCGCGAAGCTCGCCGCTGTTGACGCAGGTGATCGACTGCCACGCACCATCACGAACCGAGGTCTGCGTGCTCGGGCCGCCGGCGATGTTCACATCGACGACCTGGGGCGAACTGATGACCAACCCGGGAAGCGCCAAGGCCACCGGTGCGGCACCGAGCGCCCGGCGCGGCGTGAGCTCGATCCATCCAGTGGACGGGTCCTTCACCTCGATACCGACCAAGAGCCCGGTCGCGTTGCCGTAGTTCCACGAATCGAACGGCAGCTTCACCGAGAAGACGCCACCGGAGACCGCGACATCCGTCTGCACGAACTGCTGAAGTGGCGTGGTGCCCGTCGCGGTGGTGTGCAGCGAGAGCCGCAGATCAATTGAGCCGGTGAACAGCTCGCCCGCGTCGGTGCGGAGCTGGCCCTGCAGGGTCGGCTGGAACTGTGCGGCAGTTGTTCCGGCAAGGCTCAGCATCGCTGTGGTGGCAAGGACTTTGAACCAAAGGGAAAGGCTTTGCATCGTGCACACCCGCATGATTCTCGGGCGCCCCGCCGCAACCGCGGGGCGGCTCTGTTGATGAATGGAATCCGCCATGGGGAACGAGAGAGAGCGTGCGGCCATCAGCGCCGTGCCGCGGCATCGCCCAGCATGGCCTCGACCCGCTCCAGCCGCTCGCGCAGCTCCCGGTTCTCGTCGGTGAGCTGTTGGATCTGCTTCTGCTGCGCCTGCACCGCGCCCACAGCGATCACGCCGACCTTGGTGTAGTCCACCGTGAGCACGCCGCGGGACTCGTCACCGGTCACGAGCTCCGGCATGACAGCACGCACGTCCTGGGCGATCAGCCCCGCGTCACGCTCGCCCGAGCGCTTCCAGACAAAGTGCACCGGACGCAGCTTGAGCGCCGCGGCCAGCATCACCGTCGGGTCGTCGGGTGTCACATCGGCCTTCAGCCGTGCATCCGAGACCGCGGTCCACGCGCCGTTGCCGGCGAGGCGAGCAAAGTTCGGCGCACCGGCGGCGACGCTGTTGGACACCTCGAAGAACCCGTCGTCGCTGACACGCATGCCGGTGACGCGGAAACCGGAGTTCACGACCGCCGTGTTGACGAACCGCGTGAGCCAACCGGTTCCAATCAGGCCGCTGGCGACATCCAGGCGTGCGATGGGAGTCGTGGTGCCGATGCCGACGCTGCCGCCGGAGTAGCTGATGATGCCGCCGCCGCCGCTGACCCACGGCGAGAAGGCATTGGCCACGTTCGCCGGCACGCCGGTGACGCCCGCCCACGGCACGCTCAGCGCCGAGTTCGCGCTGGTCGCGTTCACGGCATTCGTGGCGTTGGTCGCGTTGGCGGCGTTGGTCGCGTTCGTGGCGTTCGTTGCGGTGAGCGCTGTCGTGGCTATCTTCGCGGTGTCCGCGGTGTGGGCCGACTGCGCGATCCCCGCCCGCGTGGCGTAGTGCGCCAGCGGCGCCGGTGTCAGCGGTTGACGCGGGGTCAGCGTCGTGTAGTTCTCCGACCCCGCGTCAGCGACCGCGATCTCGAGCCACAACGGCTGAGCGGCATCGATCAATCCGGGATTCACGTTCACCGTGAACACGCCGTTGGGGGCGGGCGTGACACCCGGAACGATGGTGGTCGTCCCGATCGGGCTGCCTCCGGCGGGGGCGTTGAAGAGCCCGAGGCGCAGATCGACGGGACCGTTCGCGCCGCTCAACTGACCCTGATAGGTGAAGCTGCCCGGCGAGGTGGGCACGCCGGTGATGGCGAGGCTGTGGTACCCGCCGCACACGATGGACCGGAACGGCCCGGCAAACGACGGCGCGTCATCGAGCTGTCCGGCGTTGGTGCGGCCCCATTGCACCAGCGTGCCGTCGGCCTTCAGGGCCATGCTGTGCATCGTGCCGGCGGCGATCGCGACGTACGGCCCGGTCATCGTCGGCGCATTGTCGAGCTGGCCGAAGCTCGTGTCGCCCCACTGCACCAGCGAGCCGTCGGCACGCAGCGCCAGATTGTGCGTGGTTCCCGCCGCGATCGCGATGTAGGGCCCGGCCGCCAGCGGAGCGCCCGCGGCCTGGCCGCTCGACGTGTTGCCCCACTGCGCCAGGCTCCCGTCGGACCGCAGCGCCAACGTGTGCGTCGCGCCCGCCGAGACCGCGATGTACGTACTCGCGTCGTTCGGGAATCCGTTCCTCTGGCTGACGGACGTGTCGCCCCACTGGACGAGCGTGCCGTCGGCCTTGAGCGCGACGCTGTGATAGAACCCCGCCGCGATCGCCTTGTAGGGTCCCGCGGCCGGTGGTTGACCGACCGCCTGGTTGTCCCAGACGCGGCCCCACTGGACCAATGAACCGTCGTTCCGAAGCGCGAGCCCATGCGAGGCTCCCGCGGCGATCTCGCGGTACGGCCCGGCGGCGGGCGGCAGATTGTCCGCCTGGCGATCACTCGCCGAACCCCACTGCACGAGCGAGCCGTCCTCTTTGAGCGCGATGCTGAAGTACTGGCCAGCCGCCAGCGCTTTGTACGGCCCCGACGCCGCGGGCGCATTCTGCCTTTGGTCGAGGCTGCTGGCGCCCCACTGCACCAGCGTGCCGCTCGGCTGTGCGAGGGCGGACGCCGCGCACACAACGCCCAGGATCGCCCCCGCGATCGATCCCCGGTTCAAGCAAGCCGGAGTGCCCGTCAAAAGACCGTTGTGAGTGCTCTGCATCGCTGCGTCTCCAGTGTGCAGCGACGCCGAAGGCGTCCGCTGCGCGCACCATGCGTCGGGGGCGGACCAAATCCCTCACCCGTGTCGCAACTTTCGTCTCGGGTCGGGATCGAACGCACGACCGCGTCCACGCCGCGGGACGATCCCGGCGGTCTTTCTGGGACTTGGTTGACGAAGGCAATCGCCGAGGAACCGCCATGACGATGCCGCGATAAAAAGACCGCCGCACCAAGGGGGGTGCGGCGTGTCGGGCTCCGGATTGGTCCACGATCAGGGACGCGTCGCGCCCGGACCGGACTTTTCAACCGCTCGCTCCAGTCGTTCGAGACGAGCTCGCAGCTCCTCGATCGCACGCTGCTTCGCGTTGTTCTGTTCACGGAGCGAGATGATCTGCGCCTGCTGCTCCTGAATAGCTCCGATGGCGACCACCGCGAGCTTCGAGTAGTTCGCCGTCAGGCTGTCCTTCGATTCGTCGCCGGTCACTGCCTCTGGCAGCACGGATCGGAGCTCCTGCGCGATCACGCCGAAGTCGTCCTTGCCGTCGCCGATCCACTTGAACCGCACCGGTCGCACGCGCATCGCGGCCTCGAGGGCGTCGCCGAAGGGTGACAGATCGGCCTTGAGCCGCGCGTCCGAAGCCGCGGTCCACGCGCCGGTGTTGTCGAGGCGGGCAACTTTGGTGAAGCCGTTGATACGGTTGGTAATCTCAAAGAAGCCAGCGTCGGATGTCCGCATACCTGACTCGAAAGTTGGCGCCGCCGCGGAGTTGGTCAGTTGGAGCTGCCAGCCGCTCCCAACCGGGCCGGTGTTGAGGTGCAGCGCCGTGGCGGGCGCCGCAGTGCCGATCCCAACCCGTCCGCCCGCGTAGTTGATCCCGCCCGTCGCCGCCGCCCAGGGCGAGAACGCCTCGCTGACGCTCGCGGGCACCCCGGTAATCCCGGTCCAAGGCACGCTGTCGGCTTGGGACGCGAAGGTCGCTGCCCGCGAGCTCTGTGAGAAGGGCACCATCGCCAGCGGCGTCGATGGAGACAGCGTGACAAAGGGGGCGCTGTTCGTCGGGTCCGCCGGGTTACGGACGGAGGTTTCAATCGCGAGGTACCCGGGCGTCTGGAATGCAGCGGGACCAAACTCGCCCAACTGGTTGAGGTTCGTCGTAAAGACGCCCGCGGAAACAGGCACAGCCGACTTGTTGCAAGGAAGCCCCACAGCGTTCCCTGAGGCGTCGAGCAAGCGGAAGCGAAGATCGACAACGCCGTTCACAGGTGAGCCGTCATTCTCCAACTTCCCCTGAAAGGGAACTCCAACGGCGTCGATGCCAGCGAGAAACGTGATCTGCCAGCCGGCGGGGAGTGAGGTCGGGCAGCAGCTCGAGAACAGGTCGGCGACGTAGAGAGACCATGTGCCATTCACATCGCCGGTGATGAGTGCGCCCAGCGTGGTCGCGTAGGGCCCCTCGGGTGCAGGAGACGGGAAACCGAGGCTGAAGATGCCGCTGTAGACGGTCGGACGGAATGTGCCGCCAACAAAGTTGGAAGTGAGCCTGGACAAGGCGGGCCCCAGGTCGTTGAACGTGATGCCGATGCCGCCGGAAACGTTGGAGGAGATGCCGCACTCGCGCATGAGAACGACCTTCCCTCCCGATGGGGAAACGAGCATCAGGGCGGCTTGACCGGCATCGAAAGTCGCGAAACTGGGAATGCTTACGACGATGGCGCTGACGGGGCCGGAGACGCCCGAGACGGAGATGGGGCTCGGATACAAATCGGCAGCCCCGCCGTTGGGCGTGTTGATCGGGGCCGGGTTGGAAAAGGTCTGAGCGGCCGCCGGTGCCGCGAGGATGCAGCAGACAAGCGAGTAGACGAACATCCTCAGCACGAATTGATAGTTGTTCATAGTGCGAATCTCGGAAAGAGATGCAAAGATGGGACTCTGGTTTAGCGAAGCCGCTGCTCGAGCCGCTCCAGGCGGATCTTCAGCTCATCGATCTCAATCTGCTTGGCGCGATTCTCGGCCCGAAGTCCCTCGATCTGAGCGTCCTTCTCGGCGCGCAACTCGCGCAGCGACTCGACCGTCAGGGCCTCGAAACCCGTGATGTTCAGCGTCTTGAGGCCGTCGTTGCTCAACCCGATCCACTCGGGAAACACCGGCTCGACCTCTTGCGCGACAAAGCCCGTGTGCCGCCCCGCGCCAGCACCGGCCGCCCCAGGGTCGTTGTACCAGTATGTCTTCCCGCGCAGTTTGAGCAGGCGATCGAGCACCCCCCCGAGCGGCTCGACGCCGTGCTTGGCCCGCGCATCCGAGAGCACGCCCCACGATCCGCCGCCGCTCTTGAGCGCTTGCCCGCCGCTCTGGGTGTTGAACTGAAAGAGCGTGGCGCCGCTGGCCGTGATGATGAACGCGTCGTTGGCGCCGCTGATCTGGTGGTCGTTCCCCAGCACGAGCTCCAGCACGGTCTGCTCGAACGCGAAAGTGGACCGCCGCAGCGCCACCGGATCCTGGTTCTCGGTGGCGGCGCCGAACTGCAGCAAGACGCCGGTGTCGATCTGGGCGTACCCGCTCGTCACGCGGCTGCCGCCGGGCGCCGAGACCCACGGCGAGAACGCGTTGCTGACATTTGCCGGCACGTTGGCGATCCCGCTCCACTCCACCGTCTTCGCCGAGTCGGCAAGCCCCGCGCGGGACGCCTTCAGGCCGATGGTCGCCTCGGGCGCGACGAAAGTCTTGAACACGATGCGGTACTGCGGCGGATTCGCCTGCGCACCCGCGATGTCGCTCTTGGCCCCCATGATGAAGATCGGCCCGGTGGGATCGATGGTGTACTTCTCGCCCGCGACGACCGACACGTTCGAGAACGTCAGTTGAATCGGCGTGCCCTGCCCCTGGCGAACCGTCGCGTTCGCGGTCCCGAGCACCGCCCCGCCGGTTCCGACGCCCGCCCGCAGCCGAACCGTGATCGGCTGATCTCCCCCGCCGCCCACCAAGCCGTAGCCGTACAGCGTGATCTCGGTCAACGCACCGCTCCGGTTCGCCGTGAACGACTGCCAGATCGGGTCGGTGTCAAGCCGCAGCGGCAGGATGCCGTTGAACTGACCGTCGTACTGATTCTGGTCTTCCGCTGCCGGTCCCGCGCGCGTGATCGTCGCCCCCGCCAGCCCCTGCGCCAGCGGCGTGGGGTTGATCGGCGTCCGAGGCGCGATCGTCGTGTACGCGCCCAGCCCCGACGGCGAGCGCACGTCGATCTCCAGCCAGCGCGCCGCTCCCGGCAGGAACGCCGCGTCACCGAAATCCAGATCGGTCGCGAAGACGCCCGCGTCGATCGCGACGCCGGTCCGCGAGACCTCGGCTCCGATCATCGAGCCGCCCGCGGACTGGGGATACAGCCGGAACTTCAGGTCCGCCGTTCCGCTCACCGAGGCTCCCGACGATTCCAACCGTCCCTGATAGGTGAACACGGTCGAAGACTGAGCCTCGACCGAAGCGCCACCCACAATCAACGCACCCATGACCGCGGCCAGCTGCCCGACAAAGCGCATAAGGGCCTCCTCAACGTTTCGGTCTTCACATTGCGAGAACCAAGCACCCCGACCCTCGCCAATACTCGCAGAAGCCCGGCGTCGATGCACAACGAGCCCGCACGGCGCATCGGATCGCTCCGAAACTCCCCGTGGGCGTTGGGCCAAGACATTCTCGGACGCGTTGCGGCGAAGCACCTCGGTCCAACCACCGGACCGGGCGTTCAATCCCGCTTCATGTTCACGAACTGCAGCGGCAGGTCAACCGACTTCTGCAGCATCGCCATAATCGACTGCAGGTCATCGATCTGCTTGCCGCTGAGGCGGATCTCGTCGCCCTGGATCGAGGCCTGCACCTTGAGCTTGGTGTCCTTGATCATCTTGACGATGGACTTGGCCAGTTCCTGCTCGATGCCGTTCTTGATCTTGGCCTGGCACTTCACCTTGCCGGCGAGCGCGGGCTCGACCTCGCCCCACTCGAAGCTCCGCACGTGCAGGCCGCGCTTCAGGCACGCGGACTCAAACATCTCCTTCAGCCCCTTCATCTTGCCCTCGTCGTCCGCGGTGAGCTTGATGCCCGGCTGCTTCTTCTCGCCTTCCTTGACGATCTCGATCTCGGTGTGGCTGCCGCGAAAGTCGAAGCGGGCCATCACCGCCTTCTTCGCGTTGTTGATCGCGTTGTCGAGCTCGGCGAAGTTGATCTTGGAGACGATGTCGAGGGAGGGCATAGTGGAGAAGGGGAGGAGGGGTGCAGGGGAGCAGTGGGGCAGGGAAAAGACGCACAAGCCTTTGCAGATCGCGTCCACAACAGCGGGCCGGGGCATCCTCGCCCCGGCGGTGGGACCATCGTACCCGACTCAACCGCGCACGCAGGCCAGACCCGACCGCACCGCCGCCTGCCACTCTGCCGTTCCCGTGCACGCCGCGGGCGTGCGCAGCACCGGCGGCACGCTCGGCGACATCTCGCGGTCCCCGATCGCACGCTCGTACCAACCCGCGTCCTGCCACTGGTTGAACTTGTAACCGCAGCGGTGGAAGACGCCGATGTCGACAAACCCCATGGCCCGGTGGAACCGCACCGACGGCTCGTTGGGAAGCCCGATGACGCCGACCGCCGTGCGATACCCGATCACGCGGCAGCTCTCCAGGAGCGACGTGTACAGCCCGCGCGCCACGCCGCGCTTCCGCGCCCAATCCGCCACGTACACCGTCGTCTCCGCCGTCCACTGATACGCCGCCCGGGCACGGAACCGGCTCGCGTACGCGTACCCCGCGAACCGCCCGTCGATCTCGCAGCACAGCCACGGGTACGCCTCGAGCGTCGAACTGATGCGCCCCGCGATCTCCGCTTCGCTCGGCACCTCGGTCTCGTACGTAATCGCGGTCTCCCGAACGATCGGCGCGTAGATCGCCAGCACCTCGCGTGCGTCAGCCACCGTCGCCATGCGGATCGTTGCGGCCATAGCCGATTGTTGATCCCGTCACGGGGCGGCGGCGCGGTCCAGGAACCACTCGGCCGGGCCCACCAGCGCGGCGGGGTACGCAGCGCCTTCCCGTGTGGGCGGAAGCCCGCGGCTCTGAGCGTTTGGCGATCCGACACACGCAGCGATCAACGCCTTCTTCTCCGCGCCCGTCGCCAGGAACACCCGATGTCGTGCCGCTCGCGCGAGCGGGAATGTGAATGTCACGCGGTCCCGTACCGGGCTGGTGGCGGGCGCGTGCGTGGCCACGACGAGCCGCGTGCGAACGTCCAGCGCCGGTGAACCGGGGAACAGGCTGAGCGTGTGCCCGTCGGTGCCGATGCCCAGCAGCAGTACGTCCAGCGAGGGCGGTGCGGGCAACGCCGCGGGCGGCAGGCCCACCCCCACGCCTTGTGCGACCTGCGATCTCTCCACGCCCGCGACCACCCGCACGATCTCGCCCTCGTACTCCTCGGCGCACGCCTCGGGCGTCAGCTCCGTGCGCACGCGGTGCACGTTTGCCCCCGGGATCGCGACGCGGGAGATCAACGCCTCGCGCGCCGTCCGCTGGTTGCTGTCCTTGTCGGTGTCGGGCACGCACCGCTCATCGCCCCACCAAAGGTGCACGCGGCTCCAGTCGATGCCGGGCAGCGTCGCCAGCACCGCGTACATCGCCTTGGGCGTGCCGCCGCCGGCGAGCGCGACGTGGGTCACTCCTCGGTTCGCGATGGATGCACCGATCAGCGTCGCAACCCGCTGCGCCGCCGCGGTCGCCACCTCGGCCGCCGATTCCACCACATGCACCACGTGAGCCGGATTCGCCATAGCGCGATTGTTGACGCACGACCGAGCGCCAACATCAACCCCGCGCCGGCACCAGGCCCGGCCCCGGCCGCGCCAGGATCACCTTGGTGTACGCGGTCTGGAAGCCCATGCGTCGGACGTTGCGCTCCGTCCCCGCGCCGGGGCGTGAACCAATCGTCGCGACCTTCACGCCGTGATCAATCGCCAGGTTCAGCCGCGCCGCGATCAGGGACTGCTGGATCCCCAGCCGCCGGTACTCGTGCACGGTGCTGAGCCCGAAGAGGCAGGCGATCTCGTTGTGCAGCTCGATCGAACCCGCGCCGGCGGGCACGAGGCCTTCGCGTGTCTCAACGCTCGCCAGAAGCGACCGCGTTCGCGGGTGCTTGACGACCCGCGCCCAGATCTCGTAGTCCGACTCCGCGAACTCGTGCCCCGGCGGGTGAAACCCCGTCATCGCGATCCTCGAGAAGAGCCGGACCTCGGCGTCATCGTCCTTGTTCACGAGCCGCACGCGGATCCGCGGATCCGGCGTCTGCGCCGCCACGGCCCTCTCCCCCGCTCGCAGCACGCGGTACAGCACGTTGTCGAAGTTCCGCACCACGAACCTTTCGGCCTCGCAGTGCTTCAACAGGCCCGTGTCCGCGAAGGGCGCCACCTCAAGCCGCGGCTCCACGCCCGCCCCCTCGTACCACGCGCAGATCGACCGCAGTTCGTCGCGCCAGTCGTCCGGCAGCGCGCCGTGCATGCCGACGCCCACCGTCATGTTGTTCCACGAGCCCGGGACGCCGCGGCACGCCACCCCGCCGCCCCGCACCGGGCGTACGTGCTCCGAGATCTCCGACACCCCGACCGCGAGCCGATCCTCTTCAAGTCGTGCGACCTCATGTGGTTCCATCGCTCCAGCGTACCTGCGCCGTCTCCACGGGGCGAGTCCCGCCGCGGAGCTTCACGGAACTTCGCACCGGCTGGTGCGATTTTCCGGCCCGGGGTGCAACATCGCCGCGTCCGCGGCGTATTCCACTCCGTCGGCGGGGAGAACGGTTTGCAGTCACGAACGCGCGGCATCGCTCGGCTCCTGGCCATCGGGCTCCTCGCCCACGCGGTGCTTGCTGCGCAGGCGGAGTCGATCCGCGGCATCGGCGAGACGGACCCGCGAGCCATTCTCCAGCGCTGCGACGCCGCCCTGCGCAAAGTCGAACGCATCGACTACCTCGCCCGCTGCTACTTCGGCGATCCCGACCGAGGCGCGCCGCCCGCCGCCGAGGTCAAGGTCTGTCAGTGGCGCCGCCCCGGCCGCACACCCGGCTTCCTCGCCGAACAGACCAACTTCCCGACTGACCTCGTCCCCGAAACCCGAAAAACCATCTCCTACAACGGCCGCACGCTCGAAGTGGTGGACCACCATCGGCACACCGTGCACGAGGGCCGCCTCACCGATGTGGCGGCGTCGGCCACATCCTTTCTGTCCGTCCTCATGATGCGGGACCTCACCTCCGGCTCGCCGATGGACGAGGCCATCCGCTCGCCCCACGTCTCCTACGCCGGACGCACGCGGATCGGAACCGATGAGTGCGACGTGATCGACATCGTCACCCGCGACGGCCAGGAGCTCCGCTGGTGGATCCGCGTCACCGATTCGATGCCCCGCCGCCGCTACGACCGCAACAGCAACATCACCCACGACATCCTCTCTCTCCAGGCCGCGGAGAAGTGCGACACCGAGGTTGCAACGCCCGAGGGCTACACCCGCGTGCGCGACCGCGGCCTGCGCGAGGTGCGGTACACCGACGACGGCCCGCCGCTCCCCGCCTTCGTCTGCGGCGTCGAGGACCGCGCCTTCGCCCGCAAGCTGCGCAACACCTACAAGCTCGACGAACTCATCTCCGACGCAACCACCGATCTCGAACGCGTCCGCCTGATCTGCGATTGGGTCCACTCCCTGTGGCAGCACAGCAACACCCCCACAAAGTCCCTGACCAACGTCATCGACATCATCGAGGCGGGACGCAAGGGCGAACGCTTCAGTTGCTCGGAGTACGCCGGTGTCGTCGCCGCCTGCCTCAACGCCGTCGGCATCTCGGCCCGCGAGGTGATCATGATGCACCCCGAGGTTGACACCATGCTCATCGGATCATCGCACGTCGTCGCCGAGGCCTACCTGCGCGACGCCGGCGCCTGGGTCTTCGTGGACGCCCAGAAGAACGTCGTGCCCACCCTCGACGATAAACCCCTCAACACCGTCGAGTTCCAGCGCGCCCTGCAGAGACGCGAGCCGGTCCTGGACTTCAGCATCGACGGCGAGATCGACGCCTACCCCCTCGAACTCTCCGAGAGCATGTACTTCCTCCGCGCCCGGCTCGAATCGCTCGTCCTCGCCAATCCCCGGTTCACCGGAGCCGCCATGCTGGTGCCCGACGGCACGCAAGCCCCGACGGCCTTCCAGCGCGTCGCGCCGATCCAGGGCGACCTCGTGACCACCAGCCTCAAGGCCTTCTACGCCCCGCCCGAAGTTCGACGGTGAGCGCGATCCGGTTCCCCGCCGCGGCTAGGCTCTACCGCCAATGTCCGGCATCACCGCAACCACACCCACGCCCGCACCAGCGGCGTTCCCGTCACGCCTGCTGGCGGCGTTCTTCTCCACCCAGGGCGAGCTCTACTCCGCCATCCTCGCTGGCATCTGGCTCTTCTTCGGCTTTGCCCTCCACAAGTTCGCCGACTGGCCCCGCGGCGATATCCTCATCTGGGCCTCCCTCATCCTCGGCCTCATCCACGGCATCCGGGCCGCGGGCCAGGCGCTCTTCGAGAAAAAGGTCGACATCGACGTGCTCATGGTCGTCGGCGCCGTCGCCGCCGCCGCGATCGGCCACCCGGAAGACGGGGCGCTGCTGCTCTTCCTGTTTGTGCTGGCCGGAGCGCTCGAAGACCTCGCCATGGCCCGCACCAAGCGCGAGGTCGAGGCCCTGCACAAGCTCATGCCCACCGAGGCCACGGTGCTCCGCGATGGCCAGTGGGTCGAGGCCGCCCCGGAGACGCTTCTCCCGGGAGAGCGCGTCAAGATCAAGCCCGGGCAGCGCACACCCGCCGATTGCCGGCTCGCGCAGGGCGCCACCGAGATGGACCAGAGCGCCATCACCGGCGAGAGCATGCCCCGGGTCGTCAAGGAGGGCGACGAGCTTTTCGCGGGCACGATCAACCTCGACGACCCGGTGGAAGCCATCGTCCTCCGCCGCTCCGGCGAGAGCAGCCTCCAGAAGATCCTCAGCCTCGTCACGACTGCCCGCGAGCAACGCGAGCCCGTGCAGCAGGCGATCGACCGCCTCAGCCAGCCTTATTCCGTCGGCGTAATGCTGCTCTCCGCCGCCGTCTTCCTCGTCTGGTGGCTCGCCATCGGACGTCCCTTCGAGGACGCGGTCTACACCGCCATCACGCTGCTCATCGTCGCCTCGCCCTGCGCCCTCATCATCGCCACCCCGACCGCCACGCTCTCCGCGATCGCCCGCGGCGCCCGCAGCGGCGTGCTCTTCAAGGGCGGCCAGGCCATCACCCGGCTCGCCAATATCGGCGCCGTCTGCTTCGACAAGACCGGCACACTCACCATGGGCCGCCCGCGCCTCGAACAAGTCCACGCCGTCGCATGGTCCGACGGCAAGGAACTGCTCTCCCTCGCCGCCGCCATCGAGGGCGAGAGCACCCACCCCATCGCCGCCGCCATCCGCGAGGCCGCCGCCGCAAGGGGCATCGCACCCAGCTCGGCCCTGCACAGCATCACCCACACCACCGGCCGCGGCATGAGCGCCCGGCTGCCCGTCGGTGAAGGATCGAGTGCGGCCGAGGTCGAAGTCCGCCTCGGCAGCCGCGCCCACACCGAAGAGATCACCCCCGTCTGCCTCCGCGGCCGCGTGCACGATGTGCTCAAGACCATCCAGAACCGCGGCCAGATCGGCGTCGTCATCGCCGTCGATCACCCCGGCGACGAGCGTTCCATCGAATCCGCCACCGTCGGCCAGGCCGCGGTACTCATCATGTCCGACGCGGTGCGCCCGGGTGCCCGCGAACTTGTCACCCGCCTGCACGCCTTGGGCGTCCGCCCCGTCAAGATGCTGACCGGCGACAACAAGGTCACCGCCGAACGCGTCGCCACCAGCCTCGGGCTCGACGCCTTCGAGGCCGAGATGCTCCCGCAGGACAAGCTCGATGCCGTCGCCCGGCTCAAGAACGACCTCAAGCACCGCTCCCAGACCACCGGAGATCCCCACCTCGGCGTCGCGGTCATCGGCGACGGCGTCAACGACGCCCCCGCCCTGGCCGCGGCGGATGTATCGGTCGCGATCGGATCCATCGGCAGCGACGCCGCGCTGGAGTCCGCCGATATCGTCCTGCTGTCCGATGACTTAGGGACCGTGCCGTGGGCCGTGGACCTCGCCCGTCGCGCCCGTGCGACCGTCCGCGCCAATCTCATCTTCGCGCTGAGCATCATCGGGTGTATGGGGTTGGCCACCCTGATCGGATCGCTCACCGGCTACAGGATTCCCCTGGGCGTCGGCGTGCTCGCCCACGAGGGTGGAACCCTGCTCGTGGTTCTCAACTCCCTGCGCCTGCTCTGGATCGCAAACCCAAACGAGCACCGAGCGTAAGGAGCGGACCATTCCGCGAAGCGCTCTCCGGCACGTGGCAGATCCGTTGTGTATCCTCATTTCGGGGAATGGGCGTGTCGCCCGCGAACCGATCCGGGGTTCGGAGATCTGAATGCACTCGCTCACCGCCGAATACGCCCTGCGCGCCATGTCCTGTCTCGCGATGCACGGCAATCAGCTCGTTCCGACGACCACGCTCGCGACCCAGACCAAGGTCCCGAGCAACTACCTCGCCAAGGTGCTCCAGCAGCTCGCCGCCGCGGGCCTCATCACCGGTCGTCGCGGCGTCGGCGGCGGGTACAAGCTCTCCCGGCCCAACACGGAGATCAAGCTCCTCGACGTCATCAACGCCGTCGACCCCGTGCAGCGCATCACCTCGTGCCCGCTAGGCCTCACCAACCACGGCAGCTACCTCTGCCCGCTGCACCGCAAGGCCGATCAGGCCGCCGCCGCGGTCATCGATATCTACAAGGGCGTCAGCCTCGCCGACCTGCTCACCGACCCCAAGAGCAACAAGCCGCTGTGCGACGAGGAAACGACCGCCAAGCTCAGCGTCAAGGGCGTGCTGCTCGACGAGTGAGCCCCGGTCGCTTCAGACCCGGATCCACCCGCCCCGCACCGTCAGCGCCGCCGTGTCGATGCTGATTCTGACGGCGTCGCGTGCCAGCAGCCGCGTCGAATCGAGGACTGGCAGTGGCGCATTGCCTTCATTGATGATCAGCGGGATCTCGGTGCAGCCGAGCACCACGCAATCCGCCCCGCGGGAGCGGAGTTGCTCGATCGCATCGATGAACCGGCGCGTCGTCTCGGGCCGAAAGACGCCGCGGCAGAGCTCGTCGAAGATCGCCGCCTGGACCATCGAACGCGTGTCGGCGTCGGGGATCAGCCGTTCCATTCCCCGTGCGGCGAGCGCCCGCTCGTACACCGGCCCGGTCATCGTCCACCGCGTGCCCAGAAGCCCAACCCGCCGGAATCCGCGCCGCGCCGCCTCGGCGCACACCACGTCGGCGATGTGCAGCCCCGGGATCGGCAGCCGCTCGGCGATCGTCTCCAGCACGATGTGGGCGGTGTTGTCCGGGCACACGTACAAGTCCGCTCCGGCATCCGCGACACGCCGCACGCCCTCGGCCAGGTGCCGGGCGATCGTCGTGTGATCGCCGGATTCCCATCCGGGCATGCTCAGCGCCATGGGCACCGCGCTCAGAACGATGGTCGGGTGCATGAAGGGGCCCAGCGCCTCGCTCCCGCCGCGGCACGCCTCCAGGAAGCACAGGGATGCGCCTTCCGCGCTGTGCGCCACGATGCCGACGGTCTTCATGCATCCTCCGATCACCCAGAGCCTACCGGCACGCGGGCCGCACGGTTCATCCAGGCGAACCCCGATCGGTACACAACTGCGGGCCACAACTGCGGCCCGCGGCACCCCCTCCCTGCGGGCGGGGAACGGGCCGCACCCCCGCGAATGGCGCGGGCGACGGGACCGCGGGAACCTCGACGCAATGGCTTTGAAACCTCCGCGCCCCCGGACTCGGCGCTCCGGGTGGCCCCGACGATCCCGCGCCGCGGCGCGGAGAGGGGAGTGCCGCTACCATCTCGTGTTGCCCGGGCGGTGCGTGCCGCCCTTGCGACCCAGCCGGCACGGGCGAGAGCCCGCGCATCTCGGAGATTTGCGATGATTCCCAAGCCGCCGCCGCGCGAGGGCTCTCTCGGTTTCTACTACATCCCGCCCTACCGCGTCCAGGGCTTCTCGATCGCCGGTGAGGTCACCACGATCCAGATCCCCGAGCTCGACGTCTGCTTCGACATGGGCCAGTGCCCCCGTGCCGCGCTCTCCGCCAAGTACTGCGCCATCAGCCACGGGCACATGGACCACATCGGCGGCCTGGCGTACTACTGCTCCCAGCGCCGCTTCCAGGGCATGGGTGATGCCAAGATCATCTGCGACGAACGCATCGCCCCCGCCATCGACCGCATGATGGCCGGCTTTGTCGACCTCGAGCAGCAGACCACGCCCTACGAGCTCATCAAGCTCGCCCCCGAGGGCCAGGTCGAGATCAAGAACAACATCTTCCTCCGCGGCTTCCACACCGAGCACACCGCCCCCTCGATGGGCTACACCATCGTCGAGAAGCGCAGCAAGCTCAAGCAGGAGTACGTCGACCTGCCGCAGGAGAAGCTCAAGGAACTCAAGGACCGCGGCATCGAGATCACCCGCTTCCTCGAGATCCCGCTGATCGCCTATCTCGGCGACACCCAGCCCTGTGCCGCGCTGCTGCGCAACGACGTGCTCAACGCCCAGATCGTCCTCTGCGAGTGCACGTTCTTCGAGCCCGACCACAAGGACCGCGCCAAGGTCGGCATGCACATGCACGTCGATAACATCGCAGAGTGGCTCCGCGTGCTGCAGTGCCAGAGTCTGGTCCTCTGCCACGTCTCCCGCCGCACCGACCTGGGCTACGCCCGCAAGCGGCTCATGGAAGTCGCCGGCAGCAAGGCCGACAAGGTGCTGTTCCTCATGGACTACAAGGCGGGCAAGGCACGCTACGAGCGCCAGATCATCGAGAGCGGCGGCACACTCGAACGCTCCGGCCCGCCGCGGGGCGGCGGGTTCCGGCCGGGCGGACCAAGGCCGCGGCATTGAGCGAACGCCACGGGCACGTGTGATGTCACCGTTCCGTTCGATCGCCGTAAGAACGACGTGCAGCGGTGCATCACCGACTACTCGGGGCTTCCGGCCTGACCGTTGCCATCATCCCCTGCAGTGTCTCCATTGCTCGTTGCCTTGCGTCGATCCATGGTGACGGCGTGGATAGCCACCATGCCGCGGGCGAGCTGTTCCCTCGCTCTGGCTTGCTCGGCGGTGCTGTCTCCTATTGTCCGATATGGCCTTCAAGCACTCCACGCTGCCCATGTGGCTGCAGGACGGGATCTCGGGCGCCCTGCGTTCGACGATCACGCTGCCGCTGGCGATGGGGCTGCGCCCGGCGGTGGGCGTTGGGCGAGGTGCGGGCCGACTCTTCGCGACGCTGCCGTTCAACAAGCGCCACATCCGCCGCGCCGTGCAGAATCTCGACATTGCTTATCCCGACTGGCCCGCCGAGCGCAAGCGCGAGATGGCGATCGCCAGCTACGAGCACCTGATGCAGCTCGGCGTCGAGCTCGCCTACACGCCGCGGCTGGTCAACCACGACGGCTGGTCGCGTCAGGTCCGTCTGGGCGATGTCTCCGGCGCACTCACCTCGCTCCTCCGCGGCGAGCCGTGCATCCTTGTCACCGGGCACTGCGGCAACTGGGAGCTCGTCGGCTACACCGTCAGCATGCTCGGCTTCCCGATGCAGGCGGTCTATCGCCCGCTCGATCTCAAGCCGCTCGACAACTGGGTCCGCGAGAGCCGCCAGAAGCGCGGCCTCACGCTGGTGTCCAAGTTCGGCGCGGTGCGTGAGCTGCCCGAGGGCCTCCAGCGCGGCGTGCCCGCCGGGCTCGTCGCCGATCAGAACGGCGGCGACTACGGCGTCTTCGTCCCCTTCTTCGGCCGCCTCACCAGCACGTACAAGTCCATCGGCATCCTCGCGATGCAGTTCAACGCCACCGTCATCTGCGGCATGGCCCGCCGCCTCAAACCCGGCGAACGCGCCGACGGCACCAACACCATCGCGACCATCGGCCCCACCCCCAACGACGACTCGCGCGACGGCATGAAATACGTCATCGAGCTCGTCGATCAGTTCGGCCCCGCCGACTGGGAAAGCCAGCCCGATCGGCTCTACTACATCACCGCGCGTTACCGCCGCTCGATCGAGAAGATGGTGCGGCGCTCACCCGAGCAGTACCTGTGGATGCACCGCATCTGGCGCAGCCGCCCGCCGCACGAGCGCAAGGACCGCGAATTCCCCGCCGCGTTGCAGGAGAAGATCCGGGCGCTGCCGTGGATGACCGAGCCGGACCTCCAGGCCATCATCGCCCGCAGCGACGAAGACCGGCGCATGATCCGCGAGAAGGAAGATCATGGCTTCCGCATCGCGGGTCAGTAGGACCGGCCTCCGGCCGGTCAACGACCAAGGCGCAACGCCCCAGACTGCCTGCCTCAACTGGGCCGGATCAACAAAAGGGTGCCACTGCCCAGCGCTTCGCTGGGCAGTGCCCGGTCGTCCGTTGTCACTGTGATCGCACCGCCGACGCCGAGCCGTCGGCAGTGGCACCCCGCGGCTTACTTCGGGGGCGTGCCGCTTGTGGGCGTTGCGTTCGGGGTGGGGGCTGGTGTTGGCGTGGGGGTCGTGCCGGGACTGGTGGGCTTGATCACCGGCTTCACCGCCGGCTGCCGGATCTTCGACGCCAGCGCCGCGTCGAGCGCCGCACGCACATCCGGTTCCAACCCTTCATCCGCGGCCTTTTTCAACTGCTTGCGGGCCAGTTCGTACCGGCCGTCGGACTGCATCAGCACCGTGACACCCAACCAGCCCGACGCGCTGCCGACGCGGTTGGCGTACTCGACAGCGCGGCTGACGAGCAGCGCTCGCCGCGCCGAGGTCAGGTTCAGCAGATCGGTATCGAGCTCGCGCGATGCCAGCGTCGGATCCGCGCGATACGCCTGGCGCATCATCGCCGCCGCGTTGTCCGCCTCGCGATTCTCGAGCAGCGCCAAGGCCAGCAACCGCATCGTCGCGAAGTCCTCGTGATCGTTCTTGACGACCTCGCGCCAGATCTTCACCGCTTCAGCGCTGCGCCCGTTGCGGAACGCGAGCAGGCCCCTCTCAAAGGGCGTCGGTTCCGGCGCCGGCGGCGGCTTCTGCGCCTCGGCGCTCGGGCGTGTCGCGCCCGGAATCAGGTTCGGGTCGTACAGATACACCACGCCCCCAAACGGGCGCGGAATGAACGCCGGGACCTGATACCCGTTCCAGTACACGATCCGCGTCGAGCCGTTCCAAAGCACCGTGTAGCCGCCCCACGGGTAGTAGCCCCAACCCGGAGGCAGCGGCGACGACGGGTGCCACTGCGAGGGAGGCGGCGTCACCGGCGGCGTGATCGGCCCCGAAGGCGACGGCGGGTTCGGCGTGATCAGCGGGTTCGCGCCGGGATTGCCGCGAACGTCCCACTGGTTCGCCGGCGCCGTCGGCGGAACCGCCGCGGGAGGAGCCGCATTGGGCTTCACCGTGTTCCGAGGTCCGGGCCGCGCCGCCGGCGCCGTGGCCGGGACCGAACGCGTCGTGGACACGTCGGGGCTGCTGGGGGTCATCAGCGGCGTCGCGCTCGGGTTGCCCCGCGTGTCCCATTGGTTCGGCCGGGTCTCACCCGGAAACTGCTGGGCGCTCGCCGCTCCCGCCACGCCCATGGCCGCAACAATGGCCATCACGCCCGCGGCGGCACGATCCGCCCGGAGCACGCCAAAAGGCTGTACCCTGTTCATGGTCTTCCATCCGTTGTGCAAACCCGCTCGCATGTCCATGGCTCCGATCCCCGCCCCAGCCCGCACGAGCCCTTGAACGTCCCCCAGAGCGATTCCCCTCCCCGCCTTCCCCAGCACTTCCCGACCCCTTCTCTGCGTATGAGCGTACCACACCTATCGACCGGGGGTTCCCGGATTCCCGCTTCTCCCCGCCGGACGGCCCCGCAACCCGCGACGGGGCCGCGCCAGTGGCATCGCCCGCTCCGCCATGGGTCGGATTTCGTTCGCATGGCGGGAATCAGCGTCCTGCTGGGCGTCGTGCTCGCCGGCTGCGGCATCTTCGGCACCTCGGTCACCCGCGATGCCACGCTGACGTCCTTCGACGCCGGCACCGTCCTCACCATCGAGCCCAAGTTCCAGGCCTACTACGCGGCCGACCCCAACACCGCCGACTTCTACCTCTCCGATCTCCCCGCCGAGGCCTTTGCCGACGACGCGGATCTGAGCCGCTTCTCCGGCTCGCTGGTGCACATCCACATGTTCCTCGCGCCCAAGGCCGGCGCGACGCCGATCGCGTTCACCGCCAACTCCGTCACCGTCCGTCATCTCATCATCGCCGAAGGACAGCTCGGCCAGTACTCGGGCGGCGGCTTCCTCCTGCCCAAGGGCACCGCCGGCGACGTCACCTTCGGCGGCACGCTCCGCGACGCGTCGATGCGGCTCACCGCCCGCACGCCCGGGTTTGTCGATCGCCTCGGCGCCTGCGAGTTCGAGAGCGGCCTCAAGGTCCCGAAGGACGTCAGCCGCGCCAAACGCATGGCGCTGCTGATGGAGCGGGCCGGCGACCTGATGGTGATCAAGACCCGTCCCAAGATCCTCGGCAAAGACCAGGACGTCGCCGCCCCCGAGCCGCCCGCCGACGAGCCGCCGCCCCAGCCCACCGTCGTGCCCGAGATGAACACGAAGCCGGATGAAGCTCCGAAGCCGTAAGCGCCCGGGTGCCACCGCCCAGCGCTTCGCTGGGCAGTGTCTGGTCGTTCGTTTTCGCCGTGATCGCACTGCCGACGCCGAGCCGTCGGCAGTGGCACCCCGTGGGGCGTTACGGCTGGGTGTCCTCGGCCTTCGCCGTTTCCGGCTTCGCCGGCTCGATCTGTTGCATCGGCTGGGCGTACGCCGTGCGGGGCACGTTGGCCACCAGGCGCAGCTTCAGCCAGATCAGCATGCCCAGGGCCAGCACCAGCGTGCACGCCGAGACGAGTTCGCGGGCGGTGACCCGATTCGGCTTCCGCGCCGCTTCTGGAGCGATCGGCCGTTGGGCCTGCTGCGAGCCCACCTGTGACGATTGTCCCTGCCCCATGCGCGCCTCCCGTCGGACGTTTACTGACCGCCCTGCTCCGCGGTCGTTTCGATCTTGCTCACGACCACCCGGCCGGTGTACGGCTGCACCGCGATGCGGAACCGCTGGTTCGAGCCCGTCACCTCCAGCGAACCCTCGTTCGCCGGCGTCGTGCTGCCCGCCGCGGCCACCGGCGAGCCCATCTCGTCGAAGATCAGCGTGTTCCCGCCGTTGAACGAGATGTTCGCGAAGCGGGCGTCGCCGTAGCGGCTGCCGCCCACGTGCGTGGTGGAGAAGCCGTCTACTGCAGGATCAATCGTCGTGCCGGGGACTCGGACGATCGTGTACGACGTTGAAGTCGCATCGAAGACCACCGCGCGGCTCTGCTGCATCGCCAGGGCGTCGGACTGCGCTTCGCTGATGTCCGCCACGATCGACCGCAGCGCCGCCTGGACGCGGAGCACGCCGGTCTGGCTGAAGGCGGGAGCGGCGACCGCCCCGGCGATGCCGAGCACTGTCACGACGATCAGCACCTCCACAAGCGTGTAGCCGCCGCGAAGACGGTTGGGAATGTACGGGCGCATGATCATGGGTGCTCGCAGGAAGGGTTCGTTAGGGCAGCGGCTTGTCGAATCCGTCGAACCCCGCGGCCCACACGTCGCCGGTCGCGGGGTTGAAGATCCAGCCGTACGCCACATGGCGCGACGTGTCCGGTCCGGATCCCAACACGATGGCGCCGGCGTTGAGCCCGCCGACGTGCAGATTCTCGGGCACGTGCTTGAAATAGCCATCGGTCATCAGTTCGCCCCAGGTGCCCTGACCGGCGGCGACGCTTGGGAAGCGGGCGGAGTTTCGGTAGTAGTACACCGACACCGCTTGTCGGAGCTTGACCAACTGGTCGATGGTCGCCTGCAACTTGGCGTCGCTCGTCGCCCTCGAGTACTGCGGTACCACAATCGCCGCGAGAATCCCCAAAATCACGACGACAATCAGAATTTCAACGAGCGTGAAACCCTGTTTCAGTATCCGCTTCATTGTCCATTCCTCCTGACGTGTTCCTTCAAGAAAGCCGGCCGATCCCTGTCAGGGAATCGGCCGGTCTGAGATCGTGTGATCGATGCCCACAAGCCATTAAGGAGTGCCGGGGGACATCTTCTTGGTGCTCTCGTCGAAGTACGAGGCGCCGAGGGTGTTGGTGACGGGGTCCCAGTGCCAGCCGTCGGTCGCCGCACCGGCAGCGCCGGACAGAACGGACGACGAGTTGTTGAAGGGGTTCACCGGGGGAGCCTTCACATACCCGCCGTCGATCAGCGGACCCCAAGTCGTGTAGGCGGGATTGGTCGTGGACGCCTGGTTGAACTCGGCAATCGTCGGGTACGCGTTGGTGCGGGCGCGGTACAGCTCGATCTGGTTGTTCAGCGTGTCCAGCTGGGCCTGGATGTTGCCGGCCTGGGCGTCCTGCGTCGCGTTGGTGAACTGCGGGACGACGATCGCGGCCAGAATGCCGAGGATGACGACGACGATCAGAATTTCGACCAGCGTGAATGCCTTGCGAACGGTGCGCTTCATGGTGACTCCTTGCCTGCGGGGCCTTGCCCCAATGTGCTCGACCCCGCTTGATCCGTGACTCAACGGACGGCGCGAGGAACCTGTAATCCCCTCCCGGCTCGCGAGAGCGCGGCCGAGCCCGGCCGTCCGTCGCCGCGCGACAGACCAGCCGACAAAGAGAACATCGGAAACACTCCCGCCCGAAGAAAGGGCTGCGCACGAATCGACACGCGACCGAAACGCCTGTGCCGTCTGTGACGACTGTGCCAATAGGAACCCCACGCGCAAGCGTGGGGCGTGCGGGCTTCCCAACCACAACGGGCGCGAACCCCACCCGCCGTTTGGCGGGCTTACGTTGGAGGGTCCAGGGCGAGGCTGATGCCTTACGGCTTGGGGGCGAAGGCTTCAGACGCATCAGTCGCGCGGCTCCGAGGAGCCGCGGACGGAGCAGCGGGCATCGCGAGCAGGATGATGAGCGCGAGGCTGAACAAAATCGGGGCGCGGGAGAAGGTCGCGGCGGGCGGCGCGGGAGAGGAGTGGGTCCCACGGTTGGCGCGATCGTTCATACAGAAAGCGAACGCCGTAACGGCCGGTGTGTTGCGGGGAATGTCGAGGAACCCGCGGGGCCTAGAAGGAGCTTTGCCCGATGAGCTCGTGCCATGCTTGTGAACACCGGACCCCGCAACGACAGAACACCCGGTGCCGATGGCGGATCGACCGAGTTGTGCTACCGTGTTGAATCGTGTTGAGATCTGGTTGCACAGGGCGCCGGCACGCGATACTGATGTCATTCGGAGGTATGAGTGGTCCCGTTTCGGGTACGGTTGCTGATGGGATCGTTGGTGGTATCGGCGTCGGCCGCAGGGCTGTTGTCGTTGCTCGTACACCAGATTCTGTTTGAGAGCGCCAAGCAATCGGTGGGTGTCGCGCTTGGCGCAATGGCGGTTGAGCTCTCGCGGGGCTTGGAGAAAGCGATCCCCGCAACGGTGTATGTGGGGGTTGCGAGCCCGTCCGACATTGAGGTCGTTCGCGCCGCTCTGCACGAGAGTCGAGATCGGTTCCTGAAGGAGTTTCCGCCGGCGTTGGTGGGCGAGCCAGCGAAGGGGTATGCATGCGCGATGTTGGTGGTTCGGGACGAGGAAACCGATCGGGGCATCATTCGCGTCTCGACGCTCGGCGGGGACGAGGGAGCGGAGTACACCTTCGACGCCGCCACACCGAAGGAGCTTCGTTGGGCGACGATGAACTTCTCGGAGAGCTTTGTCCGGGACGCACGGGGCGAGTTCCTTTCCGGCAGCGCACCGGTCCGCGACGACCTTGGTCGCCCGCTCGGGCTGATTGTGCTGCAAGCGCGTTCGAGCTATTTCGACGTGGTCCGAAGGCCGATGGTCGATTTCGTGCTTCTGATCTTTGCCGCGGCACTGTTGGTGTCGTATCTGCTAGCCTCGGCGGTTGCTGGCTGGGCGACCAGACCCCTGAGGCACCTCGGGGTCGCGATGGACCGAGTGCAAGACGGTGACCTGACTTCCGAGCTGGAGCATCCGGGCCGGGGTGACGAGTTCGACACGATCGCTCTCCAATTCAACAAGATGGTCCGCGGCCTGCGAGAGCGCATGGAGATGGCCAGGTCGCTCGATCTGGCCAAGCAGGTCCAGGCGCACCTGCTGCCGAGCCCGCTCCCTGAGGTGCCGGGCTACGAGCTCGCGTTGTCGGTGATCTACTGCGACGAAACCGGTGGCGATTATGCCGATCTGTTCCCGCTTGACGAGGAGCGTGGCATCTGGAGTCTTCTCGTCGGCGATGTCACCGGACACGGGATATCGGCGGCGTTGCTCATGAGTTGGACGCGGGCGATGCTCCGTGCCGCCGCGCCCGCGTCGATCGACCGCCCCTCCGAGTTGCTCCAAAGGGCCAATCGGCAGTTGGTCGAAGATACGTCGGACTCGACGTTTTTGACGCTGTATTGCGGGATGCTCGATACCCGCACCCACACGCTGCGGTGGTCGTCCGGCGGCCACGACCCCGCGATCGTCTGGCGGGCGGCCAGCAACAACTTAGAGTTTCTCCATGCGACCGACCTGCCTCTTGGCGTGATGCAGGACGCCTCGTTCCCGGAGGGCGCGCTGGTGCGTCTGGAGCCCGGCGATGTCGTGCTCGTCGCGACCGACGGATTAAGTCAGGCGAGGAACATCTCGGGTGAGTACTTCGGTTTCGAGCGGATCGCGAACGGGCTTCGCGTCTGCGCGGGGCAAGACGTCGAGGAGATCCGACGCACGATCGAGAAAGAGGTGCGGTCGTTTATTGGTGCGGCGACCTTCGCCGAGGACGACATGACTTTCCTCATTCTCCGGCGTCGAGGCGGTTCGCAGCAGGATCCGGTCAGGTCATGAAAAAACCGCGGGGCTCGGTGCCCCGCGGTGTGGTTGAGGCTCGGGTTGTCTCGAGCAGGGTTGCTCGAAGGCTTTCCTCAGGCAATCTTCGCGATCGCCTCGCCCTTCTCGAGCTTGGCCTCGATGGCCTTGACCAGGCCGGCGACCTTGCGGCCGGGGCCGAGGATCTGGCCCATGGCGTTCTTGGCCGGGCTGAGGATGAGCGTGACGACCTGGCCGATGGCCTCGTCCTTGGTGGGGAACTCGGAGAGCTGCTTGCAGCCTTCCTTGCCCTTGAAGACGGTGCCGTCGAGGATCGCGCCACGCAGCTCGACCTTGGGCATGTCCTTGGTCAGCGTGACGACCTCGCGGGCGAGCTCGACGATCGAGGCGCCGCCGTAGGCGATGGCCGTGCTGCCGGTGAAGAACTCCGACAGGGGCTTGAGCTTGTGGTTCTCAAGGGTCTTGGTCGCCAGCGCGTTGCGGACGACGGTGACCTTGATCTTCTTCTTCGCAAGGCCGGAGCGGAGCTTGTGGGTGTCCTTGGCGTTGAGGCCACGGACGCCGATGACCATCGCTTCCTGCACCTCGCCCATGCGCGTCGTGTAGTCGCGCATGATCATGTTTTTGACTGTCTTGGACATTGGTGTTCTCGGGATAGGCACTGGGCACTAGGCACTAGGCACTAGGAACCGATGCCGGGATGTTCATGAGTTCGTTCGGACGTTTGGCCATTACTGTCTTCTGTCTTGACCCTAGTGCCAAATGCCTAGTGCCAAGTGCCTCTGCCTTATTCCTCGCTCTCGGCGGCGTTGACGTAGCGGACGGGGACGCCCGGGGTCATCACGCCGCTGACGGTGATCTTCTTGATGTACACGCCCTTCGCGGTGGCGGGGCGGACCTTCTCGATGGCGCGGATGAAGTGCTCGAGGTTCTCGACCAGGTCGCTGTCCTTGAAGGACATCTTCCCGATCACCGCGTGCACGTTGCCGCCCTTGTCGGCCCGGTACTCAACCTTGCCGGCCGAGTATTCCTTGACGGCCTGGGGGACGTTGGTCGTCACGGTGCCAGCCTTGGGGCTGGGCATGAGACCCTTGGGGCCCAGGACCTTACCGAGCTTCGACACAACGCGCATCATGTCCGGGGACGCGATGGCAACGTCGAAGTCCATCCAGCCCTTCTCGATCTCGGCCACGAGCTCTTCGCCGCCGGCCTTGAGGGCGCCGTTGGCGAGCGCGTCCTTGGCGACGTCGCTCTGGCAGAAGGCGATGACCTTCTTGGTCTTGCCGATGCCCTTGGGGAGGCTGAGCGAGCCGCGGAGGGCCTGATCGGCCTGGGCGGTGTCGATGCCAAGGTGGAAGCAGACGTTGACGGTCTGATCGAACTTGGTGGGCTTGAACTTCTTGAGGGCTGCGATGGCGGCCGCGGGTTCAACCGGGTCCTTCACGCGCAGCGGGTTGTTGTTCTTGGTGCGCTTGGTGGTGTACTGCATGGGTGTGTTCCTTTCTCGTTGTAGAGTTGATTAGCCTTCCACAACGGTCACACCCATGGAGCGTGCCGTGCCTTCGATGATCCGCATGGCGGCTTCAACGCTGGCGGCGTTGAGGTCGGCCTGCTTGGTCGCCGCGATCGCCTTGACCTGGGTCTTGGTGATCTGACCGACCTTGTTCTTGTTGGGGACGCCCGAGCCCTTCTCGACCTTGGCCGCATCCTTAATAAGGACGCTGGCGGGCGAGCTCTTGACCTCGAGGTCGAAGCTCTTGTCGTTGTACACCGTGACGATGCAACCAACGACCTTGCCCTTGAAGGACGCCGTGGCGGCGTTGAACTTCTGGATGAACTGACCGGGGTTCACGCCCTTGGAGCCCAGCACGGGACCAAGCGGTGGCGCAGGCGTCGCCTGCCCACCCGGGGCCATGATCTTGAAAACCTGTGTGACTTCTTTTTTCGCCATCGATATCAACCTCCCACCGTCCGCCGAGAGCCGTGCCAACCCGCCATACGAGCGGGAGACGAGCGGCTCAAGGAACCCCGGGCGGCGAAGCCCATGTGCCTGTCTGCCAAGGCTTTAGGCCGAGGCAGCAAGTGGGGTCGGAGCGGTAGTACACGCGGTCCGAGTTGTCCCAACCCCTGGGCGTGCGCTTCGGGGTGGGTCGAAATACTAGGCGGGAGCGTGACTTGCGGCAAGGCGGCCAGTCGCGGCCGCAGGCGGGGACGGAACTGCAAAGACCCGCGACCCGGACGGCCGCCGGGGCGGCATCGGGCCGGGCCGCGGCTGGGGAGCACACTCAACGCGGCTCGGTCCCGGACCGGGTCAGAACCCCGCAGTAGATCTCGTTGTACGCCTGCACGAACAGGACGAAGTCGGCATCGTCGACCTGCCAGTCGAGGTTGAGGTCGGCGTAGCACCCGCTGCCCATGCCCGGGTGGTTGCAGTCGAGTCGGTCGTACGGGGCGATGAAGAGCTGGAAGTCGGCGTCGTTGATGATGCCGTCGTTGTTGAAGTCGGCGGCGCAGGGATCCTTGGCGACGGTGACGTTGTCGATGTAGAAGTCCTCGAGCGGGGCGAACGGCGCGGTGTAGCGCAGCCGCTTGACGCTGCCCCCGGCGACGAAGCCGACCGTGGTGGAAGTCGCGGGAGGAACGGTGGTGGCTCCCACGAGGCGTCCCGCGTCGTCGAAGGCCTGCAGCAGCGCTGCGCCGTCGTAGGTGCCGACGAGGACATCGATCGAGAACGCGCGGGTCCGCTGGTCCAGCTCGATCTCGATGTCCTCGCGTCCGACGGCGCACAGCACCTGGCCCTGCAGCGCGCCCAGTCCGGATCGGAACACGAAGATGTTGGGCGTCGGCTCGCCGTCCAGGCCGCGGTACACCGCCTCGCCGCCGCGCCAGGGGGTCGTGATCCGGGTGTTCACCGGCCACGTCGGCTCATCAAACGTTGTGATGACGCGCGGGTTCGAGACGGCGAGATTCCACGCGCTGCGTGCGAAGAACCACTGCGCCGAGGATTGAGATGCAACCGACGCGGAGACGACAAGCGAAGCGAGACCGACGGCACGAGGGACCATGAGGACTCCTTGAGAAGGGTCGTTGAACAACACAGAACGCACATGGGAATCGGGCGTTCGCGGCCGGGCGACGCGACGCCAGAGATCGGTCAGGGGCACACGAGCGCGTCGTACGCCACGGTGAAGATCTGGAAATCAGCGTCGTCGATCACCCAGTCGCGGTTGAGATCGCCGACACAGCCGCCGCCCATGTTGGGACCGTTGCAATCGAGGAGGTCGTAGCGACGGGCGAATGACGTGAAGTCGGTGTCGTTCACCAGTCCGTCCTCGTTGAAGTCCGCGGGGCACGGATGGTCTGCAACGGACACGTTGTCGATGAAGTTGTCGGTGGTGCTGAAGGGGGAACCAACAAACCGCATGGAGTGGATGCTGCCGACGGTGGTGAATCCGATGGTGCCGACGGTGCCCGCGGTCAGCGTGGCGGCACCGACGAGTCGCCCCGCCTTGTCATAGAAGGACACCTGACCGCTGATCGGCACGCTCATCGCGTACTCGAAGGCAACCGCACGCACAAGCCCGGGGAAGCGGATCTCGATGTCCTCGGTCCCCTGGGCGCACAGCGCCGGGCCGGAGAGCGGCGAGGCGAAGTCGGGCATGACATACATGTTGGGCGAGGGCGTGCCGGCGAGGCCGTTGAACGACGCCTCGGGCACGTGCCACGCTCCGAAGATGACCTGCCCGCTCGGCCAGGCCGGTGCATCGAACGTCGCGATCAGATGCGGGTTGCGGGTGCTTTGGACCCAAGGGTGATAGTCGAAGTAGAACCCGGCTCCGGCAAGGCTCGAGGCGACGGTGAGCGACAGAGCGGCAGCGGTGCGTGAGGCAGCGGGCATGGGGCGTTCCTTGTGGGGGGCGACGGTCTGCGCGCGGCGCTCGGCCACTCGTCCGCGTGAGCCGGGGTGACGCAGGGCGCAGCGTCAATCCGCGCACTGCCACATCGCGGGCGTCACGCAACCATGGTGCGGTGCGGGCACTTGCGCCGACGCGTCAGCCAGACAAGATCACTCTAACCGCGCGCGGCGCGGCGACCAGTGTACTTGTGGTGCACCTTGAGGCACGCGCATCGGCCGATGCCGCGTTCGTCAGTCCCGATGAAACAGCATCGACGATGCACTCGCGGGCGGCATCACGGGCACAACAGCTCGTTGTACGCCCCCGCGAAGATCACAAAGTCGGAGTCGTCCACGAACGCGTCGCCGTTCAGGTCCGCCGCACACCCCGGCGGCATCGCGGCATCGGTGCAGTCGAGGATGTTGTACGCATCGGCGAAGAGCACAAAGTCCGCATCGTCCACGAGGCCATCGCCGTTGAGATCGGCGGGGCAGTTGTTGCACGTGCCAACGGTGTCGAGCGATGCGCCGAGGAATGCGAGCAACTGAGCGTCGGAGACTGCCGCGGGGTTCGAGAGATCGGCACCGACCAACGCCGCGGGCACGATGGGGGCGGCGAACCGCGCGTAGCGGAACTCCGCACGCAGGTCCGGGTTGAACGGCACGAACGGGTTCGGGTCCGCCACCCCCAGCGGCGGATGGAGCGTGCTGGTGTTGTGCACGAACGGATCGAAGATCGAGACCTTCTGCCAGTCGGTGTACGCGAACAGCCCCGCCTGCAGCGTCGCGGGCATGTCGTCGCGCCGGTAGCGGGCGTGCACCACCCACGCCCCGCCGAGGGGCTGGCGGAGACAGATGATGTGCGGCCCGATCCGCACGACCTGGATCACCGACTCGGGTCCCGGCGCGTCGGACAGCACGAGCTGCGAGTCGCCGTCGATCGTGGTCTTCACTTCATACTGAAACCGCGACGGGCTCGCGAACCCGTAGCCCGTCGAGAGGAAGACGTAGTTCTCGCCCCCGGGTGTCCATGTGGCGGGCGTGATGTTCCGCGGCGTGCGGAGCATGAGCCCCGCGAGCGAGAACTGGGACGAGGGCACCGACACGCCGTCGCGACCGGTGGCTCGTACCAACGCGGTGATCGCAAAGTCGCCGGTGACGGGCTTGAACGCCAGCGGCCCGCGGTAGTCGCGGAACCACGAGACGGTGTGCGGGATCATCGTCATCGAGCCCGGCGTCGCCCCGTCGATGTTCCATGTCTCCAGCGGGTCGTTGGGCCACGACTCGGCCTGCTCGATGCGGGTCCAGTCCGCCAGTGTCGCGGGGTTGTCGAATTCATCGGAGAGACACGCGGGGTTGTCGGCGGCGGCGAGCCCGCCGGTCTGCAGCGCGAGGGCAAGGCCGAGTGAACGCAGGTCGAACCGGATGGGCATGGGCAGCTCCTGTCGCGGCGCCGCGATCAACACGCGGCGTCCCACCACAGGAGGCGAGGAAGCGGGGCGAAATGCGCCAGGAATCCGCCGGCATACCGCTCACGGGCACAAAAGATCGTTGTACGCCGGGGCGAAGATGATGAAATCGGCATCATCGGTCAGGCCGTCGAGGTTGAGATCGCCGGGGCACCCGGGAGGAACGACGGGATCGTCGCACACCAGCGCGTTGTATGAACCGACGAAGACCGAGAAATCGGCATCGTCGACCAAGCCGTCGGCGTTGAGGTCGGCGGGGCATGTCACGTCGCCGCGGGTCACGTTGTCCAGCAGGCTGTTCTCGATGGCGCCGTTGACAGAACGGAAGGTGAGACGCGCGACACCGCCCGTGGCGGCGAGTCCGAAGAAGCCGATCGTGTTCTGTGGCAGCTCCAGGCTGCCCATCAGCCGCCCCGACGAGTCGAACGCACGAACGGTCACCGGTCCGAAGGTGTTCACGCGGACATCGAAGCCAAAGGCCCGCGCCGGTGCGGCGAGGATCATCTCGATGTCCTCGTCGCCATTGGCCGTCAGCGCCGGACCGGTCAGTGGCGAAGGGTTGAAGACATAGATGTTCGGGCCCGGAGTTCCCGCGTTCCCGCGGTACGTCACGCCGTTGAGCGTCCAATCGCCGAACAGGACCTGGTTGACTGGCCACAGCGGCTCGCTGAACGTCGCGAGCAGCAATCGCTTGTTCGTTGCGGCGTCCCACGCGTCGCGTGTCGAGTAGAAGCGAGTGTTCGCCGCCTGCAGGGTCGGCGGCACGAGGAATCCGATCAGGCAGGCGATCCATGCGATGCGGCTCGGACGGTTCAACATGGGGTCATCCTGTCGGCTGAAGATCGTGGAGGACGCATCTTCGGCCCAGCGTGTTCCGGAGAAACGCGCGACTCTGTCGAGCTTGCCCGACGCGGCGGGCGGGGTGATCAGGGACAGAGCAGCTCGTTGTATGCCGCCGCGAAGAACGAAAAATCGGCATCGTCGGTGAGGCCGTCGAGGTTGAGATCGCCGGGGCACCCCGGAGGAACAGCGGGGTCGTCGCAGACCAGCGCGTTGTACGAAACGACAAAGATCGAGAAGTCGGCGTCGTCCACCACGCCGTCGGCGTTGAGGTCGGCGGGGCAGCGCACGCCGCCGCGGGTGACGTTGTCGAGCAGGCTGTCCTGCACGGCGCCGTTGACGGAGCGGAAGTTGATGCGTGCGATGCCGCCGACGCCGGTCACGCCGAAGAAGCCGATGGTTGTCGCGGCAATCTCGCGGATGCCCATCTCGCGGGCCGACGCGTCATAGACGCGCACGAAGACGGGGCCGAAACGGTTGACGGCGACATCAAAGGACACGCTCCGCACGGCTTGGGCGAACACGATGTCGATGTTTTCATCACCATTGGCGGTGAGCGCCGGACCGGTCAGGGGCGATGGGTTGATGACGAAGATGTTGTGGCTCGGCGTGCCCGCCAGCCCGCGGTAGGTCACGCCGTTGAGCGTCCAGTTGCCGACGAGCACCTGGTTGATCGGCCACATTGGCTCGCTGAAGGTGGCGAGGACGATGCGGTCGAGGGTTGCGGCTTCCCACGTACTGCGGGACGAGTAGAACGTCACGGTGCTCGCGGCCGCGGGCATCGTGCATGACAGAACGATGAGCGGTGCGTATCGCATGACTTCAGGATACCGGAACGCCGCCAAAAACCAAGAAGCCGCTGCGGGGCAGCGGCTTCTTGAGATTGAATCCGGTTCGCACTCAGCTCGCTTCGCCACCGTAGGGGACGCAATTGGTTTGGCAGGCGCGGGCGGCGTAGCAGTCGTTGCTGTACACTTGGCCGTTCGGGCAGATCACCGGACGCCACACGTCTAGGCAGTACTTCGGGCCGCAGCCGCCGCCGATCGGCCGGGCGGCCAGGGCCGACGTCGCGGTCGCGACGATGGCAACCACACCGACGGCAAGACAGGCGACGGAGAGCTTCTTGGCGTTCTTCATGGACAGTGCTCCTCAGGCGCACGCGGACGCCCACGCGGCTCCGCGTGTCACCACGGGCCAGATTATCAGAACTTACTGTTTGTGCAACAGTCCATAGAAACAAATCCTTGCCCCCGTCCCTCCTGCGGTCGGATCCAAAAGACAAAGCGGCCGCGGGTGCGCGGCCGCCGTGGTCCAGAGTCGTGGTCCAGATCGGAAGGGTCGCGGGCGTGTCAGCGGGACTCGTCGCCGCCCCAGGGAACGCAATTCTTCTGGCCGGCGATGCTCGCGTAGCAGCCATTCGAGTAAATGTTGCCATCCGCGCAAATGACCGGCGCGTACACGTCCGGACAGGATGGCGGGTTCTTGGGCGGCCGGGCGGCGAGGGCAGTGGTCGCCACGGCCACAACGGCGGCAGCGGCGACGAGGGCACAGGCAACGGACAGGTTCTTCGCGTTCTTCATCGGCTGGCTCCTGCGGTCCACGCAGCCGCCCACGCGGCGCCGCGTGACACCGGAGACGAAGTTATCAGGACTTTTCGACTCAGCAAATGTCTTCAGGAACATCACCGCGAAATCTGAGAAATCCGGAACGATGCCGAGAGACGCCGGTCGGAAAGCGCGGTAGATTGATCGTTCATTCAAATGAGTCGGACGCGCCCGACGCGGTGGATCGCCCGTCGACGTCCGGCCGGGAAGGCGCGTGCCGCGGGTGTCGCGGGTCTTCGGAGGTGCGGCATGAAGCGGAACGCGTGGCGATTGGCGTGGACGCTGGTGTGTTGCTTGGCGGGACGGGCGTGGGCGGAGGGGATCAAGCCCTTTCCACTGGACCCCGTGGAACTCTCCCGAGGCGTGGACGTACGGGGTCGGGACGAGTTGGCGGTGGATCGCTTCGGCGTGCGCTACACGTTCGCCTCGGCGGCGAACAAGGCCGCGTTCGAGCGGGAGCCGGAGCGCTATGAGGCGCAGCACGGCGGAGCCTGCGGCAACATGGGGCCGCTGAGCGGCGCGTGCCGCTCGGACATCTACACGGTGCACGAAGGGCGGTTGTACCTGTTCGCGAGCGAGTCGTGCAAGAAGTCGTTCCTCGCGAACCCGGGCGTGAAGATCGAGAATCCCGATCCCGCGCCCACGCCGGGTCCGCGCGAGGCAGCGGGAGCCGGGCCGCTGCTGTTCGAGGCGGTGCGGGCGATGGGCGGCTCGGAGAGACTCGACACCATCAGGTCGATCTCCCGCGAGCGGTCGTTCCAGGAGAAGAGCGGCGGAACGCTGTACGATCGGCTGATCACGATGGCATCGCGGTTCGGTCCGGGCAAGTGGTCGCACCGGCAGAACGACTACTGGGGTGCATACAAGAACGCGATGGTCAGCGGGCCCCGGGGCGGGTGGTTCATGGGTTCGAGCAATGAGGCTCTGCATCCGGCGAGCACGGCGGCGCTGGAGCGGCTCTTCGCGCACGAGCCGGTGGTGATCCTGCGGGCGCGCGGGAAGCCCGGTTTCGTGGCGTTCGACGCGGGAGCGGGCGAGATCGACGGCGTCGCCACCCGCAAGCTGAGCGTCTGGTTCGACGGCTCCGCGACGGTGCTGCACCTGAACGCGGAAGGAACGATCGTCGCGGCGCAGTATCGCGGGCGTGGCCCGAAGCTGACGTTGGGCGAGATGCTCGTGACGTTCTCTGATTGGCGCGAATGCGACGGCCTGCGGCTGCCGGCGACGCGGAGGGTGACCTTCAACGGCGAGTCCGAGCCTCCGACCGAGTGGACATGGCGGGTGGACGAAGCGCTCGACGACGCGATGTTCGAGCCGTCAACGCCCTGATCGCTCGCCGCTGGTACGCTGGAGCGATGCCGGAGCTCCCGGACATCGAGTTGTACCGCGGAGCGCTCGCGCGGCGCGTGATCGGCGCGACGCTGCGGCGGGTGCGGATCAGGAGCCCGTTCGTGCTGCGGACCTTCGAGCCGCCGATCGACGAAGCCGAAGGCCAACGCGTCCGCGGCGTCGAACGAATCGGCAAGCGGATCTTGCTCGGGCTCGACGATGATCTGTTCCTCGTCCTGCACCTGATGATCGCGGGGCGGCTGCTCTGGAAGAACGGCGAGGTGGGTGCGAAGGGAAAGCTCGATCTCGCGGCCTTTGTGTTCGAGCGAGACGGCGCGCGGGGTGGTGCAGGAGCCGCCGACAGAGCGGACGGCGCAGCGGTCGCGACGCTGCTGTTCACCGAGGCGAGCCCCAAGAAGCGGGCGTCGCTGCACCTGGTGCGCGGGCGTGTCGCTCTGGCGGCGCACGATCCAGGCGGGATCGAGCCGCTGACCTGCGGGCTCGCCGAGTTCGCGCGGGTGCTGCGGGCCGAGAACCGCACGCTCAAGCGCCGGCTCACGGATCCGCGCGGCTTCAGCGGCATCGGCAACGCGTACTCCGACGAGATTCTGCACCACGCGAGGCTCAGCCCGATCCGCCTCACCTCGGCGCTTGATGACAGCGAGATCGCGCGGCTGCACGTCGCGACGCGCACGGTGCTGGCCCTGTGGTGCGACCGGCTCGAACGCGAGTTCTCCGGGCGTTTTCCGGGTGTGGGCGAGATCACGGCGTTCCGGCCCGACTTCGCCGTGCACGGGAAGTACGGCCGGCCGTGCCCGGTGTGCGGGTCGCCGGTGCAGCGCATCGTTCATGCCGAGAACGAGATCAACTACTGCGCGACGTGCCAGACCGGCGGCAGAGTGCTGGCGGATCGATCGCTGTCGCGGCTGCTCAAGGACGACTGGCCCCGGACGATCGAGGAATGGGAAGAGAAGATGGGCGGTTGAGCCCCGCAAGCACGCCCCTGATGAGGGTGGGGAGGGGAGATCCGGACGCGCCGGAGCACGTGCGGTCCGCGGGGACGGCGGTGATAGGATCGTTCAGAGAGGGCACGGTCGGGGACACGATCGGAGGGCCTTCATATGACACGTGTGCTGATCTGGGATCTTCCCGTCCGGCTGTTTCACTGGATGCTGGCGCTGCTGATCGCCGCTGCGCTGGGCATCTCGCTCTGCTTTGATGATTCGAGCCCGTGGTTTCCGTACCACAGCGTGCTCGCGCTGATCGCGGCGCCGCTGATCGTGCTGCGGCTCGTCTGGGGCTTGGTGGGCACCCGCTATGCGCGGTTCTGGTCGTTCCTGTTCGGCCCCAAGGCCGTCGCGATGTACTTCATCAATGCGCTGCGCTGGCGCGAGACGCGGCACGCCGGGCACAATCCCGGTGCGGCGTACTTCGTCATCCTCCTGATGCTGCTGCCGCTGCTCTCGGTGCTCAGCGGCTATCAGCTCGGCGTCGGCAACGAGAAGGTCAAGGAGCTGCACGAATTCCTGGCGTACGCGCTGCTGGGCGTCATCGGTGTGCACATCCTGGGTGTCATCCTGCACACGCTTCGGCATAAGGAGTTCATCACGCTTTCGATGATCGACGGGAAGAAGCAGGCGGAGCCGACGCAGGCGATCGCATCCAGCCGCCCGATCGTCGGCTTGCTGTTCCTGGCCTTTGCGATTTGGTGGGGTGTGATGGTGTGGCGCGGCTACGACGTGCGGCGCGGCGTGGTGCGGCTGCCGGTGGTCGGGACAGAGATCAAGATCGAAGAGACGGGGTTCGAGGAGGAGTTCGAGGACTGAAGCAACGACCGCGGCGACGGGCGGTGGCCGGGCCGCCTGGCGGTCATGTGGCGTAGTACCGGGCGACCTGGCCGTGGACGATGACGGCGCGGACCGGATCGCCCCCGAGCTCGTACGCGAGTTCGCGGTAGTCGGCGTGGCGCAGGAGGACCAGATCGGCGCGCTTGCCGGGTGCGATGAGGCCCCGGTCGTGGAACCCGAGCATGACGGCGGGGTTGAAGGTGCCCGCGGTGATGGCCTCGGGGATCGACAGGCCGCAGAACCGCACCGCGAGCGCGATCGCGAAGGGCATGGAATACGTCGGTGACGAGCCGGGGTTGGCGTTGGTGGCGATGCAGACCCGGCCGCCCTTGTCGATCAGGTCGCGCAGGTTGGCGAACTTGATCGGCGGCGTCATGCCGGTGAAGGCCGGAGCACCTTCGCGCGGGCGGTGGGGGACCGTCGTGGTGCCCAGCGAGGTGATCGGCAGCCCGACGCCGAAGGTCTGGGACCTGGCGAGCGATTCCATTTCCCGCGGCGTGGTCTGCTCGAGGTGATCCACGCTCAGGGCGCCCAGTCGCACGGCTTCGGAGATGAGGCCCTTGCTGCTGAACTGATCGGCGTGAGCGCGGACCGGATGACCGAGCTCGCGGGCGGCGTGCAGCAGCCGCACCGAATCGGCCAGCGACCAGGCGCCCTCTTCGCAGAAGAGATCGACGGCGATGCCGGGGAACTCCGCGTGCACCGCCGGGAGCGTCTCACGGATGGTGCGATCGACGAACGCCGCGGCACCCACGTCGGGGTCGATCGCGTGGCCGAGCAATGCGGTGAGCACGACCGTGCCCGGCCAGGTGACCGCGGCGTCGCGGATGGCTCGGAGCATCTTGATCTCGGCTTCGGTGCACAGGCCGTAGCCGGACTTCACTTCGACCGTGGTCACGCCGTGGCGGAGGATGGTGTCGAGGCGGCGGCGGACGAGTTCGGTGAGCGTGGCGAGCGGCGTCTCGCGCACGGCGCGGACGGTGGACATGATCCCCCCACCGGACTTGAGGATGTCCAGGTACGGCACGCCGTCGAGCCGCTTGGACCATTCGCCGAGGCGATCGCCGGCCCAGCACAAGTGGGTGTGGCAATCGACGAATCCGGGGAGCAGGATGTCGCCATGGGCGTCGATGACCTGGCCGCCGGGCGGGATCGTGAGCGACTCGCCGACGGCCTCGATGCGCCCGCCGCGGACGATCACGTCGACGCCGTCGCGGATGGAGAGTTCGTTCATCGTCGCCCCGGTGCGCGGCCCCGCCGGACCAGAGTCCAGGCAGAGGGCGCGGCAGCGGCGGATGACGAGGGACATGGTGGGAGCGTATCGGATTCGGGAAGGGTGGGGGAGGTGGTGAGGTGCGGAGGTGGGGGAGGTGGGGGAGGTGGGGGAGGTGGGGGAGGTGGGGGAGGTGGGGGGAGGTGACGGGGTGAACGACCCAGAGCGGGAAGCGTGTCGATTGCGAAGGCCTGACCTGCTCACCAGATGCATCGTCGTGCGGGTCGGCACGCCCGAATAGCATCGGCCATGCCCGAGCCCTCGAGCCGCTACGTCGTTTCCTCCGACAAGTCGCTGCTGGACGTGGACACGATCTACGCGTTTTTGTCCACCTGCTACTGGTCGCCGGGGATTGCGCGCGAGCGGGTAGCGCGCGGCATCGAGCACTCGTTGTGCTATGGCGCGTTCGACACGCGGACGCCGCGTGCATCGGGTGGCGATGGACGCTTCGCCCAGGTGGGCTTCGCCCGCGTCGTAACCGACCGGGCGAGCTTTGCGTATCTGTGTGATGTCTTCGTGCTGGAGTCGCACCGCGGCGGCGGGGTCGGGAAGCTGCTGATGCAGGCCGTTATGAACGAGCCGGCGATCCGAGGCATCCGCTGCTTTGCCCTCAAGACCCGCGATGCCCACGGGCTCTACAAGCAGTTCGGCTTCGCACCCATGCCCGACCCGAGCCGGTACATGGAGATTCTGGATCGTGAGGGGTACAAGCAGGCGTAAACGAAAGGCGGCATCGTGGCGGACACGCTGACACTCACCCGTGCGACCGACGCGGACGTTCCCACGCTCGCCCGCATCATCACCCTGGCCTTCGCGGGCACCACGGAGGGCGTGACCAAGTGGCTCACGGAGCACGGTTTGCAGCACCTGCGGGTGTTGCGTGATGGCGACGCCATCCCCGCGATGCTGCGCCGGATCGATATGGGGCAGTACTTTGGTGGCCGCTGCGTCGGACTGATGGGGATCGCCGGCGTCGGGACGGCTCCGGAGCACCGCGGCCGCGGGTACGCGCGGCGGATGATGGAGATGATCGTCCGCGAGGCATTCGAGCAAGGCGTGCCGCTGGGCGGGCTGTACGCCTCGACGCAGGCGCTCTATCGCCAGTCGGGGTTCGAGCAGGCCGGGCATCGGTTTCTGACCAAGATCCCGGTGGTGCGACTGGTCGGCATCGGCAAGGCGCGCCATGTGGTCGCGCTGACCGAGGCGGATCATCCGCGGATTGAGGCTGTGTACAGGAGGTACGCGTCCCTCTGGCCCGGCGCGCTCGAGCGTGCGCTGTACGGCTGGACCCGCATCCGCAAGATGTGGGACAGCGAGTACCAGGGCTTCGGCGTGCTGGACGAGGCGGGCGAGCTGGGCGGGTATCTCTATCTCAGCCAGACCCGCGACGCGGCGACCGGCCGCCAGGAACTGACGCTCAGCGACATCGCGTTCACCAGCGCCGACCACGCCCGCGCGCTCATCGGGCTGCTGGCGGACTTTGAGCCGATGGCGAACACCGTGACGATCGGCGGCGGGCCGATGCACCCGTTGGTGACGCTCCTGCCCCAGCAGCGGTACGAGGTGAAGCTCAAAGACTACTGGATGCTCCGGGTGATCAACGTCGCCAAGGCCATCGAAGACCGCGGCTATTGGAGTGCCGTGCGCGGCGGCGTGACGCTCCAGGTGCGCGACGACGTTGTGCCCGCGAATACCGGGGCGTGGCGCGTCGAGATCGAGGGCGGGCGTGCGAGCGCGAAACGCGGCGGCGCCGGCGGCGTGGGTCGTGTCGCGTGCGACATCAAGGGACTGGCGGCGATGTACAGCGGCCTCTACACGCCTCGGCAGGCGGCGCTGCTGGGGCTGTGTGAAGGCGATGATGCGGGCTTCGATGTGCTCGGGGCGGCGTTCGCGCAGGGCACGCCGTGGATGACGGACCACTATTGATCGCCGGGCGATACGGTGGCAATGCGTCGGTGCGTCCGAAGATCGGTCGCGGCGGGTGGTACGTAAGCCTGTGTCCTTCACACCCTCACGGCGTCATTCTGTCATGCGGCCTCTTCCGCCGCTACCCTTTCCTGCTTGAACGCGGGAGTTCAATCGTCGGTCTTGATCGAGCCCAAGCCTCGTCCGGGGAGCACCTCGGCGGGGGCGCCGATCCTCCATTTCGGGCGGTGGTACTGGCTCACCGGGGTGGTGCTGGCGGCGGCGGATGTGCTGGTCTTTGCGGCGTGCGGAGTGGCGGCGGTCGGGATCTGGAGCGCGGTCGAACGCCAGATCGATCCAACCGACTACCTCGCGCTCTGGCCGATGCTGCTGGTCTTTCTGGGTGTTTCGGCGATGGTGAAGCTCTACCCGGGCGTGGGCACGCACCCGGTGGAAGAGTTCCGGCGCCAGGGGCTCGTCATCACCCTCGTGTTCCTGGTCTTCGCGACCGGCACGTTCATGTTCAAGCAGGGCCCCGTCTACTCCCGGGCGGCGTTCGTCATCGCCTGGGTGCTGTGCTTCATCGCGGTGCCGATCGCTCGCACGGTCGTGAAGCTGGTCTGCAAGCGGCGCTCGTGGTTCGGGTATCCCGCGGTGATCTTCGGCAACGCCCGCGCCGTCGAGCGGCTCGTGATGCAGCTCGGGCGCTATCCGAATCTCGGTCTGCGGGCCAAGGCGATCGTGAGCGCCGATCCGACGGCGCCGGCGTCGATCGCGTCGATCCCCGTCATCGACGTGCAGACCCTGACCCCGATGCTGCGGGAAGCCGGCAAGGTGCCCTACGCGTTGGTCGGGACCGAGGGCATGTCGCGTGAGGCGATCAAGCATCTCCTGGAAGGTCCGCTGCAGTCGTTCCGGCACGTGGTGCTGATCCCGGATCTGCCGCTGCCGGCGACCTTGTGGATGACCGGTCGCGATCTCGGCGGCATGCTGGGTCTGGAGATCGAGCACCGCTTGCTGGATCCGGGCCGTCGCATGGTGAAGCGGTTGCTGGACCTTCTGGCGCTGTGCATCCTGCTGCCGGTGTTCCTGCCCGTTTTCGTGCTGCTCGCGGGCTTGATCAAGCTCGATTCGAAGGGCCCGGTGCTGATCGGCCTGCGCCGCGTCGGCTTCAACGGCAAGATCTTCCATCAACGCAAGTTCCGCACCATGGTCACCAACAACGACCAGGTGCTGCGCGACGCGCTGGCACGCGACCCGGCCCTGAAGAAGGAATGGGACGAGACGCAGAAGCTCCGGAACGATCCGCGGCTGACCCGCGTCGGCAAGTGGCTGCGTCGCACGAGCGTCGACGAGCTGCCGCAGATCTTCAACGTGCTCGTCGGCCAGATGAGTCTCGTCGGCCCGCGCCCGATCACCACCGGCGAGACCGCGAAGTATCAGGAGCTCGCATCGGTCTACACTAAGTCGCTGCCGGGCATGACGGGCCTGTGGCAGGTGTCGGGGCGCAACGACCTGTCCTACGACGATCGCGTGACACTCGACGCGTACTACGTCCGCAACTGGTCGATCTGGCTCGACCTGTACATCGTGATCAAGACGGTGTGGGTGGTGCTCACCGGCCGCGGCGCGTACTAGAGCGCGGCGTCAGGCGTTGGCGAGCGCCGGTTGCTGGCGCCGGTAGCCGCTGAATACAACCGCGGGCGGGATGTTCAGCCAGACCGGACGAGAGCGATCGATGTTCTCGAAGTACCTGGGAAGGCGGGCGTGGAACCGGCGTCCGGCGGGCGTGAAGAGCCCGACCTGGTAGCCGAAGCCGATGAAGTGACCGCCCGGCTTGAGCGCGTTCATCGTCGCGGCGAGGATGGACTCCTGCAGCGACTCGGGGAAGCTGGCCCAGGGCAGGCAGCTGATCACCACATCGAGCTGCTCGATGCCTTCCTTCCGGCAGATATCGACGATGTTTTCCGCGCTGTCCTCGTACAGGTGCACGTTGGGAAGCCGCTTGCGGCAGATCGCGGCAAGCTCCGGACTCCGCTCGATCGCGAAGAACTTGGTACCCGGGCGGACGTGCTTGATCAGTTCCTGCGTCACGGTGCCGGTGCCCGGGCCGTACTCGACGATGGACTTCGCGTTCGCCCAGTCAATCCGGCTCGCGATCCGCTTCGCCAGCGCGGGTCCGCTCGCCGCCACGGCGCCCATGCGCCCCGGGTGCGAGATGAACTCGGCGAGGAATTTGGCGTGAGCGGCAAGGCTCGAACGCGATGCCTTCTTCCGCGGCTCGACCAAGCGGTCATGGCCGATGTGCGGGCTGCCATGGCCGTTCAAATGGCCGTTCGTGTGGCCATTGGAGTGCGTGTGGACATGGGCCTGAGCGGACGGGGCGGTCTTCAAGGTCGAGTTCCGTTCACGAGGCTGGCACAGATCGCGCGTCGGGACGACATCCCCGGTATTCCCTCTGCCGGGGGAGCGTCATGGAAGGAGAGAAGACTAGCACGCGGGCCCGAACGGCGTCGGGTCCCCGGCCTCGAACGACGTGACGCTTGGCGCACGGATGAGCGGAGCAGGCGACCGTGGCCGGCGGTGCCGCGAACCGTCGTGAGAGGCCCTCGAAGCCAGCAGTGCGAGGCCCGATCGGTGGGCTCCGGTCCGGGCGAGAAATCCGGGTCAGCCTTCCTCGATCGGGATTCGTCCGGGGCCTGCATGTGCGGCTTCACACGACGTTACTCGGAACGCCGCGCCGGGTCTTTCTCGCCCGTTGTTGCGCTGGGGTCGATCTGCGCCAGGGGATCTGCGGGCACCATGAGCCGGAAGGTGCAGCCCTTGCCCTCGTCGCTGTCGAGCGCGATCGTGCCGCGATGCTCCTCGGCGACGCGCTTGGCCACGGCCAGACCGAGCCCCGTGCCGCGAAGGCCCTTGGTGGTATTGAAGGGCTCGAAGACCCACTGCTGTTTGCCCTTGGGGATACCCGGGCCGTTGTCGATGACGTCGAGGATCGCCCAGGCCATGCCGCTCTGTGCCGGGTTCAGCGTCGCGGTGAGGGCTTGGAACGGCGACGTTCCGGGCGCGAGGTGCCGGTACACGGCCCGCACGGTGACGACGCCCTTGCCGGGTTCAACCGCCTCGACCGCGTTGCTGAGCAGGTTCAGGATCGCCTGGTGCATGAGGCTGGGGTCGAAGGCGATCGGGGGCATCTCCGGGTCGATGTCCACGATGATCGCGATCTGGCGCGACTCGCACATGGGGCGGAGCAGTTCCACGCAGTCGTCCACGACCTTCTGGAGCTTTTCGAGCTCGACCTCGGGCTTGCGGTGGCGGGAGTACGCGAGCATGTTGCTCGTGAGGCTGACGATGCGGTCGAGGTTGCGCTTGAAGATGTCCCAGCCGCCCTTGGCGATCTTGAGGTCGTTCTTGCGGAGACCGAGTTCGACGACGTCGGCGCCGCCGCGGATGCCCTGGAGGATGTTCTTGATCGAGTGCGACAGGCTGGCGACGGTTTCGCCGACGGCCGCGAGCCGCTCGGTGCGGAGCTTCCTCGCGTAGCCCTCGGCGTTGGCGAGGGCGAGGCCTGCGTGCTGGCCCACGGCGTTCATGAGCGCGAGCTGCTCGGCGGTAAACGTGTAGTTCGCGAGTGTGCTGTCGATGTAGATCGCGCCGAAGGTGGTGCCGCGGAAGCTGATGGGCGAGCAGATCGCGCTACGCACGTGCATCCGCTGCACGCTGTCGCCCGCGGCGAAGCGCGGGTCGTTCATGGCGTTGGAGGACAAGACGCCCTCGCCGCGTTTGACCACGTGCTGCAGGATTGTCCGCGGCACATGGATGCGGGCCTCTTCTTCGTTTGCCGGTGGCGTGCGGTACTTCACCACCGCGGGCTTGGGGTGATCGATGTCGCTGGACTTGGTGAGGACGATGAAGCCGCGCTCGGGCTTGAACTCCCGGAAGACCATGTCCATCACGCTCTTGAGCAGCTCGGTGCGGTCGGTGAGCTGGGTGGTCAGGCTGGTGAGTTGATAGATGACCCGCAGGTGATGGGCCGCGGCGATCCGCGGCTCGGGCTCGGACATCACCAGGGAATCGTCGTTGGCGTTGGAGCGCGGGCTGAGCACATCGCCGGCGAGCGTGCGCTCGATCGAGGCATCGACCTGGTTGGGCTTGGCGAGGCGGACGATGTCGGGATCGCTGGTCTCGGTGAAGCCGAAGACCATGAGGGTCGAACCCACGCGGATCTGGTCGCCGGGGCGGAGGCGGATGCGGTCCTTGATCTTCTCGCCGTTGACATAGGTGCCGTTCTGTGATTGCAGGTCGCGGATGAACCACGCCCCGGCGTCGGGCGTCATCTCGGCGTGGCGGCGGCTGACGGTGCTGTCGGTGATGGGCAACGCCTCGCCCGAGCGCCCGATGAGCTGCGGCTCGTGATCGGGCAACTGGAACATCCGCCCCTTGTCGGGGCCTTGAAGGACGGTGAGGATCAGCACAAAGCAAGTGTACGAATCGTGGCGGTCGTGGTTGCTTGGATGTGGGGGGTTCGGGGCGCGGAACGCGGAACGCGGAACTCGGAGCGCGGAGCGCGGAACTCGGAACTTTGAGCAAGTAGTGCGGAGCGTTGCGGGTTTCCGGGGATCTGTCTTTCGTTCCGAGCACCGAGTTCCGCGTTCCGCGCTCCGGATACGCTTCGATCATGGACCGCACCGCTATCGACGCGTATGCCGCTCAGGCCGACGAGCTCAAGTCCTGGATCGCCGGGCTGACCCGCGACCAGCTCAACGCCCACCCGGTTCCCGGCACGTGGAGCATCGCCCAATGCGTGTTTCATACGCTCGACAGCGATCTGGTGGCGACCGATCGCATGAAGCGGATCGCGGCGATGGACCTGCCGCTGCTCATGAATTACGACGAGTCGCGCTACGCGGGGCTGCTCGCGTACGACAAGCGCACCCCCGCGCACGCGTGCGAGCTCTTCGCCATGAATCGGCGGCACACCGCCGAGATGCTGGCGAACCTTCCCGACGAGGCGTTCGAGCGCCAGGGCGTCCACAGCGTCCGCGGGCTGATCAGCCTCGGCTCACTGGTCACCGGCTACGTTGATCACGTGCTGCACCACAAGAAGTTCGTGATCGAGAAGCGGATGGCGCTGGGACGGCCGCTCGGGGCGTGAGGAGAATGGCCAAAGGGCCAAAGCTCCAAATGGCCCAATGAGAACCTCTCTCGGCCCTCGTAGCGTGTTTGGCTCATTTGGCCCTTTGGCTATGTGGCCATTTACTTTTCGTGCCTTTCCATCGCGATCATCGCCGCACCCAGCAGGCCGGCCTTGTCCTCGAGCGTGCTCGCGACGACCTTGACCTGCTTGCAGCGATCCGGGAACGAGAAGCGCCGCGTGTGCTGCTCGACGAGGCTCACCCACTGCGGGCCCATGGCCTCGGTCAGGCCTCCACCCAGCACGATGCGGTCGATCGAGAGCAGCGTCACCACGCCGCCGAGGGTGATCCCCAGCAGTTCCGCGGCGTTGTCGAGGACCTCGACGGTCAGCGGGTCCTTGTCCTCGTACGCCTTCGCGACGAGCTTGCTCTTGATCTTCTCGAGGTCGCCCTCGGCAAGGTCCACGAGCTTGCTCTTGCGGTTGGCCTTGATGAGCTTGACGAGGCGGTTGACCACGCTCGTGCGGGAGCAGTTGTGCTCGAGCGAGCGTTCGCCGGGCGGATTGAACGGGATCGAGATCATGTGGCCGATCTCGCCGGCGGTGAGCAGCGGCCCGTAGTAGAGCTCGCCGTTGAGGATCAGCCCGCCACCGATGCCGGTGCCGAGCCAGACGCCGAGAAGATACTTGGCGTTCTTGCCCGCACCGAGCTTGTTCTCGCCCCAAACGGCGGCGTTCACATCATTGTCGAGATAGGTCTTGACGCCGGTCTTCTTCTGCAGGATCGACGCAGCGTTGACGTTGGTCCAGCGCAGGTTGCCGGCCTCGAGCACCACACCCTCGTTGGGGTCCACCGCGCCGGGTGCGGCGAGGCCGATGGCCTCGAGGTCGGTGAGCTTGACCTTGGCTTCGCTGCAGGCTTCGACGATGCCCTCGACGATGCGGTTCATGACGCCGTCGAGCCCGTCCTCGGCCTTGGTCTTCTTCTTGGCCTGGCTGAGCAGCTTGAGGTCGGAGGAGACGACGCCGACCTGCATGTTGGTGCCGCCGAGGTCGATGCCGATGTAGTAGCCGGATTTGCCGTTCTTGGCCATGGGTGCGCTCGGGAACTGGGGATCAGGACGCTGGCGAGTGTATCGGCGGGTCGGGGGGCGATCTGAATGCAAGGTCCGTGAATGGTTCTCGGTGCCGCACCGATCAACCCAGCACGCGGGCGGGCCGCACGCGGACATCGCCGGGAAGAGCGGCTCGGAGCTCGGCGGCTCGCTCGGCGGCTTCGGCCGGCGCCACCAGCGTGAAGAGCGTGCTGCCGCTGCCGGTCACGTGGAACGGGCGGCGGATCTGTTCGCACGCCGCATGGATCGAGCGGAGCGCCGGCGCGACCCGCATCGCGGGCTCGGCGAGGTCGTTGAACAGCCGCTCGTTGAGTTCGCCAGCCGCCGCGGCGGCTTGTGTCGCGAGCACGCGAGCCTCGGTCGCGCGGAATCCGAACGCGGTGTGGTCCGTCAGCCACGCATCGAACGCCCTGTATACCGCGGGAGTCGGGCACGCCAGCGGCGGCATCACCAGCACCGCGGCGAGATCGGTCATGGATGGAGTTCGTTCGATGCGATCGCCGAAGCCCTCGACGAGCGCGGGGCGAGCGGGCCTCGCGGTCGCCACGTCGTCGATGAAGAACGGGACATCGCTGCCGAGCTTCGCGCCGATCGCGCGGAGTTCGTCGGTGGAGAGCGGCGCACCAAGCGCATCGTTCCCAAGCCGCAGCGCGGCGGCGGCATTGCTGGATCCGCCGCCGAGTCCGCCGCCGGTGGGAATGTGCTTCTCGACGCGGAGGCGCAAGCCCGTCGGTTGTGGCATCGCGACCCGCTCGAGCAGCGCCCGCAGCGCCCGCACGGCGAGGTCTTTCTCGATGGGCCAGTCCACCACGCCGAGCGGCGTGCTGTCGGGCTGCACAGCAAAGCGGATCTCGGCGTCGATCGTGCCCGGCGCATCGGTGCGTTCCACCCGCACGCGATCGGCGAGATCGATGCAGGCGAACCAGGACGAGATGCGGTGCCACCCGGCGCGGCGATTGGGTGTGCCGTCGGCGTTGGCCGCGGGCTCCGGCGGTGCGACGGCGAGACAGAGATTGAGCTTGGCGTACGCCAACGCGTCGGGCATGCGGGATCGTTGGTGCGACGGGGCGTCTGTGTGTGGCCGGTCAGAAGAGCGTGCGGCGGAGGGGGTGTGCGTCGGGTGACTCGGATCGGAGCCCGTCGATTCGATTGGACAACACGTCGTTGATTGGCTCCGCGAAGCTCCGCACCCTCCGCTTCTCCGCGTTCTCCCCATGCAGCGCCGAACGTCGAAGGAGCTCATCGCCGCTACTAGAATCGCGCCCCAGAGGAGCTTCCCATGGTCGTTGCAGACCTCGTTCGCGTGATGGAGTCGATCGCGCCGTTGTCCTTTGCCGAGCCATGGGACAAAGTCGGGCTGCATGTGGGCAGGCTCCGAGCGGCCCTGCGGTCGCCGGTGCTGCTCACGATCGACCTGAACGAGTCCGTCCTTGCCGAGGCCGAGCGGGCGAACGCGGGGGCGATCGTCGCCTATCACCCGCCGATCTGGGAGCCGCTGAAGGCGCTGACGGATCGCACGCCCAAGGAGCGGGCGCTGCTGCGGGCGGCGGAGATGGGCATGGCGGTCTACTCGCCGCATACGGCGCTCGACGCGGTGCCGGGCGGCATGACGGATTGGCTGTGCGAGGGGCTGTCGGAAACCGGCAAGGTGCCGGGCGATTGTCGGGCCCTCAGGTCGCATGCCGCCCGAGCCGCGACCGCGGAGGTCAAGGTCGTGACGTTTGTGCCCTTGGGCGATGCGGACAAGGTGCGTAACGCGCTGGCGACGGCGGGAGCGGGCATCATCGGGGCGTACACCGTCTGCTCGTTCGCGTCGCCCGGCACCGGCACGTTCCTCGGCGATGGCTCGAGCCAGCCGACGGTGGGGCGTCGCGGCGTGCTCGAGTCGGTTTCCGAGCTGCGGCTGGAGATGGTCTGCTCCAAGGCCGCGCTGCCGCTCGCCATCGAGACACTGCGCCAGTTTCATCCCTACGAGGAGCCGCCGATCGATGTGTACGAGCTGTTGCCCAAGCCCACCCGCGGCATCGGCTCCGGGCGTCGCGTCGCGCTCGACCGCGCAACGCCGATCCGCGTGCTGGCCGAGCGGATGAAGAAGCACATCGGCCGCAGCGTCGTGCGCGTCGCGACGACGGATCTGGACAAGCCGGTCAGCGTGATCGGCGTGTGCTGCGGCGCCGGCGCGGATCTGGCCGGCGTCGCGTCGGCCGAGGGCTGCGAGCTCTTTATTACCGGCGAGATGCGCCACCACGAGATCACCGCCTGCCTCGACCGCGGGCTCTCGATCCTGCTCGGTGAGCACACCAGCACCGAGCGCGGCTATCTACCCCGCCTCGCCAAGCGCATGGAAGCGATGCTGCCGGGCATCGCGTGCATTGTCTCGAAGAGCGACGCGGATCCGCTGACGGCGGTGTGAGCCGGCGCGCAATCGCGGTGCGTTCAGTTCGCCATCGAAACCGGCGCCGACGTCTGGTTGAGGTCGATCTCCCCGGATCCGTCGAAGCCGGTGCTGGGACGGACCACGCCGTACTCGTACAGGATCTCGTTCAACTTGCCGGGACGCAGGAACACGACCGAACCGTTGGCGCGGAACTCGGCGCGTCCGGCGAGGCTGACCGACGCGGGCACGGCGACCGGGAAGTACAGGCGATTGGTCGAGAACTTGCGGAGCGTGGATTCCGGGGACCGCTGGCCCTCGAAAACCTTCTTGCCGTCGATGCTGAGGGAGTACGTCGCGTCCTTCAGCGGCAGCGGAGCGTCCGAAGGATTCTCGGCGTCCACCACGATGACGAAGCGTCGTCCCTCGGGTGTGACGCTCTCGGGACGGACCTCGACGACTTTCATGATCGGCGTGCCGCCGCCGAGGCAGCCGGCGAGGAAGATCGAGCAGAAGACGAGCGTGGCGACACGGAGCATGACGCGAGTTTAGCGTTCGTGGGTGGGGGGTGGGGCCGTGGTGAGGCTTGGATCTACTGCGGGTCGGCGGGCAGGGGCAGCACCAGCGTGACACCGCCGGCGGTGAGCAGCAGTCGCCCATCGAGCGCGACGACGGAACTGGGCGGGCGACCCAGCGCGATAGCGCGGGTCGAGAGCAGTTTGCCGCTCGGCATGGCCAGCACGCGCAGGTCGATCTGGGTGCTGCCGTCGCCGTCCGGCGCTTCATCGGGGATCATCACGACCGCGTTCTCGCCGAGCGCGAACAGGTGCGACTGATCCTTGGCGTGGACCGAAGCGTCGACACCGATCAGTTCGCCCTTGCCCGAGAAGACCGCCACGCCGTGGCCGCTGACGAATCCGACGGCACCGTTGGGCAGCGGTGCGATACCGATCGGGCCGTCCTGGGCGAGCCGCTCGCGAGGGTCGAGCGGCTCGTGGGGCGCGGAGCCGTCGGCGAGCGAAAGGGTGATCACCGAACGTTCCTCGTTCAGGATGTACGCCCGATCGTTCTGCACCCAGCACTCGACCGATCGTGTGACCGCGGGCTTGTCGAAGCTCCACATCACGCTTTCGCCGGCGGCATCGAACGCGACGATGCGGTTGTACATGCCCAGCAGCACGCGATCCGGCGCGATCGTCCGCAGCCAGCGGATCTGCTGGAAATCACCGAGCGCGACGGCGAGGTTCTTCTCGTCGGGCATATTCAGCCCGCGGGCCAGCGCCGGGCGCAGGTCGCGGGCCTCGCCGCCGCGCCGCGCATCGAGGGCGACGAGGATCATGGGCAGGAACGCGCTGCGGCCCCGGGTGGTCACGTCGCGCTCGGTGGTCGCACCGCCGACGACCAGCGTCCCGCCGCAGATCGCGGCGTCGTAGATCCGCGTCTTGGGCAGCCGCGCGGTCCAGAGCGATCGGCCCGAGGCGAGATCGATCGCGATGACGCGACCCACACGCTCGAGCAGGACCAGCGTCGATGCGTCCATGGCCACCAGCAGATCACCGGGGCTCACCGACCCGTCGAGCGGCGTCGAGAAGGGTGTGGATTCCTCGGCCTCACGGGGCTCGATCTCGTCGAGCGACTGAGCGATCTCGCGGCTTACCCAGGCGCTCGTGCCGTCGTTCCGCACGCGCTCGATCACGCCGCCGGTCCGATCCGATCGTGAGTCGGCCGGCCAGTAGAGGTACGTCGCGTCGGAGTCGATCCGCACGACCCGCGGCGAGCGCTGCTCGTAGCGGCGCGTCCACATCGGCTCGACCGACGAATCCGTCAACGCGGTCGCAAAGAGCGCGACCTGTCGCCGACCCGGCGAGACAAGGACGGCCCGATCGGTCGGACGCCCCGGATTGTCGCCGATCTTCGCCGGTGCGATCACCCAGCCCACAAGCGAACGCACGTCGTCGGTGAGCTCGCGCCCCAGCTGCGGCCGGCGCTGCACCGCCGCCGGCGGCGTCAGGTCGAGCGTCGCTCCGGCAAAGCGCGACGGGAACGTCGCGGCGATGCGCGACGCCTCGCTGACGCGGTTCTGGCCCAGCAGTGCGTTCGCGAGCCGGCCGCCCACGCCCTTGGCGTCCGCCGCGGCCTGCGGCGTGCGCGGCCCCTGAGCATGCTCGAGCGCTCGAAGCGCCAGCGACAAGCTCCGAATCTCGGCCGAAGTGTTCCGCGCCTTGGCCTGTGCGTCGGCCACACGGATCCACGCGCCCGCCGCCGCAAGCGATGCGGGGAACCGTGCCGCGAGGCTCTCCAGCTCCGCGGGCTTGGCGTTGACGCCGAGTTCCTCGAGCTCTCGGGCGGCCTGCAGTGCAAACGGCTCGTACGGACCCGAGCCGACACGCCGCACCAGGGCCAGAAGCCTCTCGGTCGCGAGCGACGCCGCAGGCGTCGGCACGCCCAGATCATTCTGCACCGCCGACTCGGCCAGCGACGCGTCCGCCAGCACGCGGGTGTAGGCCTCAAGGCTCTGAAGGGGCTGGGCCTGCGCCTCGCCCAGCCATCCCGCGATCAGCTCGTACTCCGCCAATTCCGACGGCGATTCCGCCGCCCGCGCGAAGCGCTGCGAGAGTTCGGTCAGAATCTGAAGCGACGGGCTCTCCGCTCTGTCGTTTCGGGTCTCGGTACCGGGGTCCCAGCGCTGCTTGCCCGAGACCAGCATCGCGCGGAGCGAGTCGATCAATCGCCGGCGAGCGGCCTGTACCGGAGCGGCGTCGGGCAGTCGATCCCGGATCTCCAGCACACGATCCACCGCCGGCGCAATGCGAGGATACCGGCCCGAGCGGAAAGCGAGGTTCGCCATCGAGAGCGCCGGACCAGTATCGTCGGGGGACTTGGCGATGCGCTGCGAGAGGATTGTTTCGGCGGTCTCCCATTTCAGGAAGGCATGCAAATCGCTCCCGCTTGAGACCAGCAGAGAGTCCGACAACGCGATGAGATTGCCGGTCGCTGCCAGCTCGTGCGTCGCGGTCAGCTTCAGGTCCGCGGCGTTCAGCTCGAGCACCTTGCCCTCGACCGGGGCGAGCACCGAGGATCCGGCGATGCTCACGCGTCCGTTCAGCGGCGGATCCCGGATCGGGAGGCTCGACTTGGGCGCATCCCGCTCGAAGTCGCTGAGCTGCATCGAGAGCAGCCGGTCCTGACACACCGCGATCAGGCGATCGCCGGCGCGGAGCAGATAGAGCGGCAGCGCCCCCTCATCGCCCAGGTCCTCGATGCCGCGGCGACCCAGCAGCGTGCCGTCCTCGCGGGATAGCCGCAGAATGGCCGCAAAGTCCGGGGCGAGCGTCACGATCGACTCACGATCCACGATCACGCTGGTCGCAGCCCAGGGCTGGGGGATCGCCGGCATCGAGAGCGACGCCAGCGTCCGCGCCTCGGGCTGGACCGGCATCCGCCGCACCCAGACGACGCGCCCGTTCGCGGCCTGCACCGCCGAGACTACGCCCAGCGTGTCGGACTTGTACACGACACCCGCCGCGTCGATGCAACGCTCGGCCACGTGCGGCGATCGGTTGTACGGCAGCACGCCCACGGAGCAGATCGGCCGCACCCAGCGCAGTTCGCCCGTCCACGCGTCGAAACCGGCGAAGAGCGATCCGGAGATCCGGCGCACCGTGGAGTTGCGCCGCATCGGAACCACGGCAACGCCCTCGACGATCGTCGGCTCGCCACGGACGGAGTAGCCCTCCAGGCGCCGGTCGACCGACGCCGGGTCGAGCGACCAGAGCACGCGCCCGCTGCGCACCTCGAACGCGTGCAGACGGCGATCGCCCTCGCGCCCCGAGTCGGTCGCGAAGCCCGTCGCCGCCAGACCGATCGGACCGGCCACGTGCACCCAGGCACCGTCCTCGAGCCGCGAGACCGGCGGCGTGTTGCGCCCCGAGCTCTGTCGCAGCGCGTCGCGGGCGCGGATGCTCCAGAGCGGGGCGAGCGTGAATCGGTCAAGGCCGTCGATCCGCGAGGCGTTGTTCACGATGACCACATCGCCGGCCACCGCGGGCAGGATCCACGGCCGCGCGATCGACTGCTGCGCAAACTCGAACGCTTCGTCCTCGTCTGCTTCCTCGTCGCGCGTTGCCTTCTGCAGCACGGTCGTCGAGATCAGCGGCGTCGCGGGCAATGACGTCCAGTCCGGCCCCGAGGGCGTTCCGCTCTGGGGTGTGACGGCGCCGGCCCGCAGGTCGGCGGGAATGGTCCACGTCGCGCCCGGTTCGTCCCCGGCGCCGGCCTCCCGGGACCAGCGGGCGGCCCAGTGCGTCACTTCCGGACGGGTTAAGAAACGCGCGACACGGCGCGCCAGCCCGGAGGCGTCCGGGCTCGCCCGGCGGTCCGGGTGACGCTCGAGCTGTTCGAGCGTCAGCCGCGCCGCCTCGAAGCGTCCGGATTCCAGGTGGAGCTGCGCGACCCGCAGCGCGGCCTCGAAGCCCGCGGCGGTCAGCAGCCGCGTCGCTTCCACCATGTCGTGCTTGTTCTCATCGAGCAGCTTCTGAGCCCTCGGGCCCTCGCTGCTCCGGTAGCGCTCCAGCAGCGCGGGCTTCTCGAGCAGCGTCCGATGGACCCGTTCCCGAACGCTGATGAACAGGTCTGGATCGGTGCCGCTCTCCAGCACTTTGTCGCCCTCGATGTCGAGCAGCGTCTGCAGCACGCGGGCCGCCTCGGCGAGATTGCCCGCCGCCTGCAGTTCGTCTACCCGCACGAGCGATTCGCGGGCCTGCACCGAATCGTCGGGGTAAACGGGCGACTGCTGAGCGACCGCCGCCGACCACGCGAGCGACGCCGCCAGCGCCGCGGCGAACACCCGCCCGGTCAGCCCGCCACGAGTTGTCCGGCGCTCACGCATCAGTCGATCCGAGGAGGATGCACCGCAGGGGCACAGAAGACGGTCCAAGGAAGAGCCACGGAGGAACGGCCAGGAAGACGAGAGACAGGAAGGCGACAGACAGGAAGACTAGATACAGGTGAAGCGGGCCGGCGTTCGGTTTCGTTGCGTTTGTCTCCACCAATTCTCACTCTCTGTCTCGCCGGGTTTGCATCGTCAACGCCCTCCCGACGTTCGCCCGAGAACCGTTCTTGGGCCGTAAGTATTGTGCTGCCAAGTCCTTCCAGACAGATTGTTCGTCTCAACCGGTTGCTCGGTTTGTGAAGTCTGGTGGTCAGCCTTGACAAGTCCCTTCAGCCGGCCGCGCGACCGGTCGATCCCGCACAAACCATGGAGCGCGCCCCCGACAGCCTGTCGGCGAGCCCCGATGTCTTCCAGACGCCCTCGGGCGCCCGCGGAGAGCCTGCCGACCGGGGTTGGGCGAGCCTGTTCGGAGGCTGGAAGCGCTTTCGCGACTGGTGCCACGCCCATCGCTGGACCCGTCGGGACATGCGATTCTTCTGCTACGCCCTCGCCATCGTGCTGATGAGTGTCGCCGACCTCAAGATGACGCTCGTCTATGTCACCAGCGTCGGCATGACCGAGGCCAATCCGATCGCGCGTTTCCTCATGGTCTACGGCGGGGTGTGCTCTATCGTCGCGTGGAAGGCAGCCACCGTTGCCTGCGGCGTGTTCATCCTCTGGCGCATCCGCCGCTACCCGGCGGCAGAAGTCGGCGCGTGGATCTGCTGCGCCATCCTCGGGGCCCTGTGCGTGCACTGGTTTCGCTACAACGATCAGGTCACCACGCTGGCGACCGAGGTGATGCACCTGCACGAACTTCGGAACGGCACCGATTGGGTCGTGGTGGGGGACGGGAAGAGCGAGTAGCGGACGCACGAGCAGTACGAACTCGAAACCTCCTGGCTCCTTGCGCCATCCGCTTCGGTCTTCCCACGCCGAAGGCGTGCACGGCAATAGCCGGTGGTCGCCGCGAAGCGGCACCACCGGAACGGAAGAAACGTCAACTAGCACTTCGCGTGAGGTTCGCAGGCCGAAGGCCTGCTCGGAACCTCGCGAGATTCAATCCCACGCGTGCTCTTCCTGAATCTCCACCTCGTACTTCCGGCACAACGCCCGCATCTCGTCCTTGAAGTCTGTAGCGCGATGATGTTCCTTCTGATGCGCGATGTATGCGCGCAGTTGCTCGACACCGGATTGCCCGATGGAGAATGCGAAGTACCCGTCCTGCCATTGAAAGAGCGGCACCTTGTGCTTCATGATCTTCGACGTGTCACGCTTGACCTCCATCATCAGGTCGGAAAGCGCGACGGTCTTGGAGAGCGAGATCAAAGCATGCAAGTGGTTGGACGTTCCGCCGATCGCGAGAATCGGCGACGCCATGCGGCGACAGATGCCGCCGAGGTAGTCGTGGAGATCCCGCTCGTGCTCGGGAGCAATCAAATCAGCGCGGCCTTTGGTAGAGAATGTGATGTGCAGCAGGATGCTCGTGAGCGTCGAGGCCATGCCGACAGTCTACCGGATAGAGCAGGCCTTCGGCCTGCGGATAAAGCGAGGAGTGAACGGTGTTGGCGGCCGCCGCGACCGGGGCTGCCGCTTCGCGGCGAGCCCCGGCTATTGACGTGCACGCCTTCGGCGTGAGCACAAACGGAGATTCCACTGTTTCAGACCGGCTTGACCTCGATGATGTCCGTTGCTGAGAAGGGTCTGCCGGCTTCCGCAGATTTCATAATGAGCACACGCCCCATCAAAGGCACCCGTGGAAAGGAACGCCCGTCGCTGAGCACGATGGCGACTTGACGATCGCCGGTGGACACGTCTGCGGTCTTCGCGACGATCTCGGACCAACGGTCTGGTAGACGCACTAGCAGGCCGTTGAACAACGCTCCTTCGGCGTTGGCATGAACCCTTCGGGCGGTT